>JAABUM010000921.1_pt1 | contig 47339 bp, 45 predicted proteins | sample 5559161 | NCBI WGS metagenome assembly JAABUM01 (sample SAMN10711868, study PRJNA513369) | rock metagenome | isolation source: Antarctica rocks | place: Antarctica: Victoria Land, Siegfried Peak nord
GGTCCGTGTCGAGCCGCTGCGCGACGCCGCCGGGGCGATCGTCGGCACTTTGGGGATGGGGGTGGACGTGACCGAGCGCGCGTGGGCTGCGGCGGCGCTCCGGGACAGCGAGGCGCGCTTCCGGGCGGTGATCGAGCAGGCGGCGGAGGGAATCTTCCTCTTCGAGGCCGGGAGCAAGCGGCTCGTCGAGGCCAACCATGCGTTCCTGCGCCTGCTCGGCTACGGCGCCGCCGACGTGCCGGCGCTGACCCTCTACGACCTGGTCGCCCACGACCGCGCGAGCATCGACGCCAACACCGCCCACCTGATCCGCGTGGGGCGCAACGCGATCGGCGAGCGCGACTACCGGCGGAAGGACGGCGCGACCGTACCGGTCGAGGTCAGCGCGACGGCGCTGGCTGCGGCGGGCGGTGCACTCCTCTGCGTCGTGGCCCGTGACCTGACCGCGCACAAGGCGGCCGAGGCGCGCCTGCGCGAGGGCGACCAGCGCCTGCGCGAGGGCGACCAGCGCCTGCGCGAGGCGGTGGACCACGCGCCGCTGATCCTCTTCACGCTCGACCGCGCCGGGATCGTCACCTTCGCGCGCGGGCAGGGCTTGGAGGCGCTGGAGCTGACTACGGGGCAGATCGTGGGCCATTCCGTTTTTATCGAGGGGCAGGAGTTCCCCGAGGTGCTGGACAACGTGCGCCGGGCCCTCGCCGGGGAGGCATTCGACGCCGTGGTCGCCATCGGGCAGTACCGCTTCTCGGTCCATTACGCCCCCCTCCTCGATGACGCTGGGGCGACCGTGGGAGTGATCGGCGTCGCGGCGAACAGCACGCGGCGGCTGCGCGCGGAGGCGGCGGTGCGGCGCTACGCGGCGGGCCTGACCCCGCACGACCAGGCGGTGCTCGACCTCCTCGCCACCGACCTGACCCAGCGCCAGATCGCCGCGCGGCTCTGCGTCGACCACGAGACGGTGCGGACGCACCTGCGCCGCATCGCCGCCAAGCTCGGCCTCGACACGGCGGGGCGCGCGGCGGTCGTCGCCACCGCGCACGATCAGGGCCTGCTCGGCACCGTAGCCCCCGAGCCCTGAGCACCCCTGGCCCCCTCCCGTGTCGTCGAGCGAACAGGATGGGGCGGGTACACAAATTACCCGTCCCTGGGGCTATCTTTGCCCCCATCCCGCACGCTATCGTGTGTGCAGATCAGGTAGGAGTGGCGCGGCGAGGACACAGTAACGACGGTGGCGACGGGCCGCCTCGGCGGTGTTGCCGTTCCCCGGACCCCGCTGCAGTGTTGGACGGAAAGCTTCTACCTGATCGGAATGAGCCATTTCAGGGAGAAGAAGGTAGCCACGATGCCCTGAGATCTACCGTCAGCATGCCGCCATCACACGCTGGGTCCAGGGAAGGAATGCTCAGATGATTGATCAGTTCGCACTACTGCAATACGGCGAGGACTGCTCGGTGGTGAAGGGCGGGGGTGCCCATCGGTCGGCCCACCCACCGACAGGCGCGGGCCGTCACCGCCGCTGCCAGTGGCCTCGCTGTCCTCCGCCCAGTTGTTACCGGAGAGATCTGCAATTGTAGTTGTATTGACGATAGCGGCGGCGCGGGAAACCGAGAGTCGCCGACGAGGGAGGGAAGGCGATGATCGAACGCTATCTCATCTTCGATTCGGGCTGCGCGCTGTGCAGTCAGCTGGCTGCGACAGTGCGGGAGGCGACGTCCGACAGGGTGCAACCGCTCAGCATCCACGACGCACGGGCGCAGACCCTGCTCAATCAGGCCCGCCCTGCCGGATGGGACCCGGCACCGTACTTAGTCGTCGTCGCCGGGGGCCGCGTGCGTGCCTGGACGGGGATCGCGAGCGCCGCGCGCCTGGCGGCACTTGCCGGGCCGCGCGGCACGTGGCGCATTTGGGCCGCCGCACGCCGTCAAGGCATCTATCTTCCGCCCGGTCCGGCCCAGGCCACCATTAGAGGCCTGTCTCGCCGCTCGTTCTTGAAGCTGACCGCCGGTGCCACCGCCGCGCTCGCCGCAGTCGGACTGTTGCCAGCCACGACAGCATTCGCTTGTGAGCCCTGTATCTCCTGCGGCTGCAATTGGGTTCGCGGGTCCTACTGTTACAACACCGGACGGGGGGATTGCGAGCCCTGGCCGTATCTGAACAACCTCTGGAAGTTTTGCGACGTGTACTATTGCTACGACGGTGCCACCGGCGAATACTGCTACGGGGAGTACCGCAACTGCTTCTGCGGTAATGGCTGCGTGTGAGCCGGGCGGTGGGAAGGAGACCAGCGATGCAAGAGATTGTCCTCGGTACAACTGTCGTTGTTGCAACCTCAGTGTCGGCGAGTCCGCCAGCGGGCGGCGCTCTCGGCAGTAGTGCCACCTCAACGAGCACCCAGATTGTCTCGCTCGAGCAGGCACGCGCGCGGGCCGGCTTCCCGATCCGACAGCCGTCCCATCTACCCTCGCCAGGACTCGTGCTCGATCGCGTCGGGCTCCTCGGAGTGCCGAGTACGGGCGCATCGCCCGCCAAGGGCATCTTCCAGAAGTATCGCGAAGACTCCGCTCGCTGGCTGGTCCTCCTCCAGGCCGCGGCGAGCCAGGATGGGCGGGGGCAGCGCGTTGCCGTTCCCTACGGGCTGCAAGCGGGCAAGGTGGGGGAGCATACGGCGGCGTTCTACAGCCATCCCGTCCCCGCGAGCGGCACCCCCGGTGGTGCCATCACCATCACCCACTGCCTGTGGGAACAGGACGGTTTCCTCATGGAGCTGCAAGCGCCGCACCTCTCGGCGGATGAACTGGGGCGCATCGGTGCCTCAGTCGCTTGAGTGGGAGAAATCGCGCGGGGAGCGGGACCCAGCCCCGCCCCCCGTGTTTCGCCGCACAGCACCGGGCTAGCGGGCAGGCTGCAACGACGACGCGATACGGATCAGCTCGTCCTTGGGCATGATGTCGACGCTGCCAGCCTGCAAGCGGATGATCAGCCCGTCCCGCTCGAGCACCAGTTCCTGGCCGAGGTCCTCGTTCCACCACACCTGATCGTCGCCGACCGCCTCCGGCGTCCCGCCAATGCGTCCGCGGGTCGGTCCCCGTTGCCACGCGCCATGCGTGTAGATCGCCGGGAGGTCGCCGACGTTCACCTGCTCGGTGGACCCGGCGCCCACCGCCGGGTGCTCCTGGCGGGCGGACTGCTCGAGGATGATGACGCACGAGTACGCGAGCACCGTCACCCCGAGATCGCCGTAGCCGGAGCGCCCTTGCCGGGAGCAACCGGGGGGCAGATAGGTGGGTACCAGCGGCGCGGGACCGGCGGCCAACGCCGGTCCCGCCGTCGGTTGCTGCACGGCCCCGGCGGGGGTCGGTACGTAGGTGCCGGTCGTCGGCACCACCAGGACCGGGACCGCCCCGGCGGTCGGCGGGGGGATCTCGCGCGGCTCGGAGTGGGGCAGGGTCGCGCGCGTCCGCGCGATCACCGGGGCGGCAAGCGCAATGCTCAACAGCAGGAGGATGCCGACGGCCAGGGCGGCGACCCGCGCCCGCGAGGCGAGGGGCGGCCCCGGCGACCACGGCCACACGCGCCGGGGTGGCACCGCCGCAGCCTCCTGCTGCCGGAGTCGGTCGCGCAGCGCGGTGGTGAACGCTGGTCGCGGGGGCTGGTAGAGGGGCGCCAGGAAGGCATCCTCGGGGTCCTCGGTGTGGGGGCGATTGTCGTTCATATGCCCTCCTCCCAGACGACGGCCAGCCGCCGCACCGTCCGATGCAGGGTCGTGCCGACGTTAGACTCGCTGAGCCCCATCAGGGCGGCGATCGCGCGATTCGTCAGTCGTGCCCCGTACTTCAGCTCGATCAGCTCGCGTTCGCGCGGCGGCAAGTCGGCCAGCAGCGCCCGCAACCGGGCGGTATCACCGCGCCGCTCGACGATCTCCTCCACCGTCTGCGGGTCCGACCGTGCGTTGATCCCTTCCAGGGAGATCTCCCAGCCCGGTCGGCAGCGGCGGAAGTGTGCCGCTGCTGCGTTACGGGCGATAGCGAAGAGCCATGTCGAGAAGGCTCCGAGATCGTGCCGGTACTGCGCGCGCGCGCGCCAGGCTCGCTCGAAGGTTTGCGCCGTCAATTCCTCGGCCAGGGTCGCATCCCCGGTCCGGAGGCGGAGGAAGCTGTACACGCGCGGCAGTTGCTCCGCGTAGACCGCGTCCCAGTCCACATCGGCGACCGCTACGCCCTGTCTGCCGGCGAGCCCGCGCCATCGTGCATTCACCATCAGCGACCGCCACTTTCAGTGAGCCCGCACCATCGTGCATTAATCTTATAGATATATATGCGCTCCTACGTGATGTATCACAGCCACGCGCCCGCGTGTGCATCCTCGCCCCGTGGTGCACCGAGGATCGGGCACGAGCATCCCCTCTCGGCAAGGCTGTGCAGAAGCCCCTGTAGCCCTCGCCGGATCACCGCAGTCCTCCCCGCCCGTCGTCGGCTAACAGCCTGCGAGCGCGCGCCAGGGCCACGAGCGCCGCCCCGTCCGCGTCCTTCCCCGCGCCCAGCTTCGCGCGCAGCCCACCGAGCGCCTTGCGGACCGTCCCTGCGGCGATCCCCAGGCCGCCCCCTAGGGCCGCGCTCGATGCCGCCGGGTCGGCCGCCAGCGCCGCCAGCAACTGTGCCTCGCGCGGGGTCAGCGCGGGTGGCGGCACCGGCGCGGGCGGCACGGGTCGGGCCACGGACGGTGGCGCCGATTCCCGCACTGCCTCGCTTGGCTGCGGCACGCGCGTCGGACGAGCGGGTGTGGTCGACCCGGGCATCGCTGGGAGCTCCGCGCCCGGCACCATGGTTGGGGGATCGGCCAGTGTCGGAGGGGGTATGTCCGCCGCTCCGACTGCGATCGGCGGTACCCCATCTGCGGCCGGGGCTGCCACCGCCAGCGGGTTGGGCAGCACCCCGGCCAGTTCGTCAGCGTCGTTGGGGAAAGGCACCGCCAGCGCCGGGAGCGGCAGCGGGCCGACGGCGCGCCACGCCCGGAAGGGCGCGAGCGGGTCGGGGTCGCCGGACTCCGGCGCGCGGCCGAGTGGGAGTCGCCGCACCAGCGCCGGCACCCGGTAGTAGCGCCGCTGTCGCGCCAGGAGCGGGTGGCGGTCGGCCGCCACGACCAGCACCCCGTCGCCCATGGTCCGCAGCTCGTCCGGGGTGAGCAGCGGCCGCGCCGCCTCGCCGGCCCCCACCGTGCCCCGGTCCGCCAGCGGCGCCACGGTCGCGCGGCTGCGCCCCCGGCTGCGGCTGTGCACGGTCGTCGTGCCGGCCAGCCGCGAGAAGTAGTCGGCGTCCTCGCCGCTCACCCGCGCCAGGCAGAGCTTCGTCGTCGCGTTCGTCAGGATCGTCGCCGCCCCCTCCCGGCCGTAGGTCGCCGCGATCTGATGGAGCGCCTGGACCACCAGTACCACCCCGAAGCGCGAGGCCCGGATCGTCGCCATGCGGGCCGGGAACTGCGGGATGCGCCCCAGCACCCCGAACTCGTCCAGGTAGGCCAGCACGGGCGTCGGCAGCTGCCCGGAGGGCCGCGCGCGCGCCGTGTCGGCGAGGGTCTTGAAGAGGTGCAGGTAGAGGCAGCCGGTCAGCGGGGCCAGGAGGTCGGCGTAGGCCAGGTCGAGGCCGACGTAGAGCGCCCCCGGCCGCGCCGCCAGCCCCGCCAGGTCCAGCTCGTTCACGGCCGTCACCCGCCGCACCTGTTCGTAATCCAGGCAGGCGAAGCGGGGGGCGAGCTCGCTGAACACGGAGGCCAGCAGCTTGCCGTTCTCCGCCAGGTTCGCCAGGAAAGCCCGCGCCAGGCGACGTACCGCCGGCACCGGGCTGGCGGCGAGCCGCCCCCGGATCGCCCGCGCCGGGTCGCCGCACAGCAGGTCCACCAGCGCCGCGAGCGGCGGGGTCGCGCCCCCGGCGGCCGTGCCGACGAGATGCAGCGCCGCCGCGCCGATCAGCGTCCGGGCGGCGTTGTCCCAGAACGCCTCCTTGGAGGTACCGGTGTTCTGGACCCAGGCCTCGGCGAAGAGGGCCGCGCTCGCCGCGTCGGTGACATAGGCCAGCGGGTTGTAGCCGACCGAGAGCGCCGGGTCGAGGAAGTCGAGGATGTGGACCTGCTCCGCGCCCAGCACGGCGCGCAGGTGCGCCCCGGTCAGCTTCGCCAGCTCCCCCTTGGCGTCGGCGATCACGAGGCTGCGCCGACCGGCCTCGGCCAGCAGATTCGGGATGATCAGCCCCGCCGTCTTGCCGGTGCCGTTCGGTGCCACCAGCAGGGTGTGCTCGTACAGCTGGTCCTCCGGGATCGCCACCGGGCGGGGCCGCCACCGCCCGACCGCCCCCACGATGAGATCGGCGCGCCCGGATCGGGGCCGCAGCGCCCGCACCTCGGCGGGGGTCGCCCAGCGCGCGCTGCCGTGGCTCGTCCCCGGCCGCCGCCCGCGCACCAGCGCCGCCGCCATCGCGACGAGCCACAGCCCCCGCAGGAGGGGCCACGCCAGGGTGCGGCCGAGGATCAGGGCGAGCGTCGCCACCAGGACCCCAGCACCGCCCCACGTCGCCAGGCGCACCCCCGCCCAGTCGGGCCGCATGTACAGCGCCCATCGCTCGGCGGCGGGGAGCGCCCGCCAAGCCGCGAAGGAGGGCACGCCGTCGGATAGACCCGGCACGGTCGCCCGTGAGACGCCCGCGTCGGCCCCGAGCCCCGTTCCGGCTTCCCCCGGCGTCGCCGCGCGCGCCCCGCGCAGGCTCGCCCACTCGCGCAGGACCGGCCAGGCGGCCAGGGTCTCGGCGTGCTCGCGCCGCTCGGTCAGGGCTGCGGAGAGGCCCGCTCGCGCCCGATACCCGCCCAGGCCCGCCAGGGCCACCGCGATCAGCACGATCGCCAGGATCGCCCGGAGCCGCATCGCCCACCTCCCCGATGTCCCGTATCAGCCCCGCTCCCAGTCATCATCCCGCCCGCGGATCGGCGGTGCCGCTGCCTCGCGGCCCGGTCGCCCCGCGTCAGCCTCGCGCGTCGCCGTCGCGAGCGCCCGGTCCCAGTCGTCGCGCACCCGCGCCGCCAGGCGGCAGTAGTCCAGGCCGTCCTCCTTGATGCGCGCGTGGTCGGCTCGATCGAGGCGCAGCTCGCGGCGTGGCCCGTCGCCCGCCCCGCCCGCGAGGACGATGTGGACGTGGGGATGATCGGTGTTGCGGTGCCCCACGGCCACCCAGTGGAGGCGCTGCCCCTTGTCGCGCTCGAGCTCGCGCAGCACATGGCGCGTGAAGTCGCGCAGATCGTCCAGTCGCATGTCCTCCGGTGGGGAGAGCATCAGCCGGTGGGCCAGGTAGCCGTGCGCCTGGCCTCCCGTTCCGCTGCCGACTTGGTGCTGATCGAGCAGGCGGTAGGCCTCGTCGCGTGCCATCGTTCCCTCGGCACCGAAGATCGACCGGGGCGGCTCGTCCTCGCCGCGCGGGCGCATCTGGTAGTAGCGCAGCCCCGCCCGCGCGGTGTCCCGGCTGCGGGTGTAGGTGTGCCGCAGGATGATCGGCTGGCCCGTCATGCCTCGCCCTAATCCTGCTCGTGCATGGCGGCATCGACGACGTAGAGCGGGATGTCCGCGGCGTGTGCACCCGTGGCACCGAGCGCGTGCAGCCGCCGGTAGAGCGCCCCCAGCTCCTCGTGGGTGACGGCCAGATTGAGCCGCAGCGCCTGGCGCTCCCCGTGGGCGGGCGCACGGCGGAGCGCGTCGCACTCCCGCCGCAGCGCGGCCTCCAGGCGGGCGATCTCGCCCGCGATGTTCCGGTGTCGGGTATCCATCCTGCCCCCCAAACGTCCATCCACACTCCCGCCACGACCCGGCGAGGCGCGGCGGGATCGGCTCACTCGTCGCCGGGCGTCCCGCGCAGCCCCCGGGCGGTATACACGGGACCGGCCGCCAGTCGGGCCTCCTCAGCGAGTCGCCGCGCCCCCTCCCGGTCGCCCGTCAGCCGCTCCAGGATCGCCACCCCGACGCCGACGCCGACCAGGGCGTCCTTGCCGCTCCGCACCAGCAGCCCGGCCAGGCGGTCGGTCTGGCCCTTGAGGAGCGGGGCCACCCGCGCCTCGACCGCGCGGGCCGCGGCTTCCTCGACCGCGCGCGCGAGGGCCGGGATCAGCAGCCCCTCCAGCCCCTCGTCGACCGCCCCCTCCAGCGCCCGCCGCAGCAGGTGCTCGGCCGCCGCCGAGGGCGAGCGGAATCGCTCGCGGTGGCGTTGCTGGTACTCCCCCAGCGCGCACACGGTCTCCGGGCTGAGCGACAGGACCGTCCGCTGCTTCGCCATCGTCCCCCTCCATTCATCGGCAGGCCGGTGGGTGTGGGTGTCCCTGTGGCACCCGCACCGCCGCTGGCCCGGATCGGCATCGGTGCACCAGCGCGCGGTGCCGGTCCGGGGTGTGGGTGTACGTGTGGTCCCCAGCGGCCATGCGGGAATCCGCCGCGTCGTGCACGCCCCTTTATCCTGCCTTCACCGCGACGCCGCCGCAGCGGCCCGCGATGCGCGACGCCCGCCCCTGGCCGCCGACCGTAGGCCACCCGCTCGCTGCACCACCCACATGGTGCCCACTCCGGACCAGCCACCGCCCCCATCACATGAGACTCCCGCCGATGGCGGTGATGATCCAACGACCGTCGTGCTTCGCCAGTTGGACCAGGAGGTGCCCCCCGCCGCCCGCATAGCGCGTCGTCTGCGGCGTCGGCAGGTAGGCGTACCGCACCGTCACGTCGCCCCATACGCGGGTCTCCCACGTCGCCTGCACGCGGGGATCCTCCCCGGTCCGCGCCGGGTCGGCCCGTTCCCAGTCGAAGGGGGCGGGATGCCACGCAACGACCTGGCGCTGCACGTCGGGGCCGACCCGCGCGACCAGCAACTCCCGGATCTGCCCCTGCACCTCGGGGCTCAGCTCGTCCGGCAACGGCCCCCCGGCGAGCGCCGCCCCCAACGCCTCCGGGACCAACTCCACCAGCCGCCGCTGCGCAACCGCCTCGTCCGGGGTCGACGTCGCCCGGGCGGTGACAGCCACTGGCACCGGGGACTCCGGCGGCGGAGTCGCCGCCCACCAGCAGGTGAGCCGGTAAGCGACGACGACCAGGCCGATCGCCGCCAGGGTACCCCCCGTGATCGCGACCGCGCGCAAGCACCACTTCATCGCCCCCGTCCCCCGGGGCACCCGTACCCCGCTCACTTGACCCGCCGCAAGGTCCGGGTCGGCGGCGTGGCCGCCGCCGCCGCGGTGTCGCCGACGAGGCCCCGGATGGTCCCGCCGCGCTCGTCCCGCCCCGGCGCGGGCCGCCTCCGGCCCGGCCGCTCGGCGGTCGCGGCGTGCCGGTGGTCGCGCACGATCTGGATGGCGCGTGCGGCGGTGAACTGGGTGTGGCAGCCCCAGGGGGTGACGAGGATCACCAGCAGGCTCGCCAGCGCCACGACCACGCCGAGGCCGCCCTGCACCAGGTCGACGCCCCCCTGCGCGCCGGTGAAGCTGATCCCCGCGCCGAGCGCCCCGAAGACGCGGAACTCGAAGGCGAAGAGGGCCGGCCAGATCAGGATCTTCACGAAGTGCTCGGCCCAGGTGCCGACCCAGCCCGCCCCGCGGGGGTGGATGGCCAGCGGCAGCAGGACCGGCCCCGCCGCGTACAGGAGGAGGAGGAGCACCAGGCCGATCACCTTGACCACCCCGATCGCCACGATGAAGACGAGCCCGGCGAGCGCGACGACGCGCCAGAGGGGGATCGTCAGCAGGCCGAGGCTGTGCAGGATCCCGCCGAACTCCGCCGAGACGGTGTCGCCGCCGACGGTGAGGATCCCCTGGGTGAGGGCGTCGATCGCCCCGAGCAGCGTCCCGACGAGGGTGCGGTAGAAGCCGAGCGCGGCGACGACCGCCACCGCCCGCACGGCCACGCCCCCCAGCCCGGTGCCCGCCCCGGCCATCCCCTCGAGGACCTGGACGGTGAGGACGATCAGCGCCAGGCCCACCCCGGCCGCGCGCAGGTCGTCGACGAGCGCCTGGATGGTGCGCATCTGCGGCGTGCCGCCGTCGGTCAGGTTCGGGTTCACCAGCAGCAGCCCGGCGATCTGCCCGGCATCCCGCTCGAAGCCGTCGCCGACGAGGAGGTTCCACAGGCCGTTCACGAACCCGCCCACCAGGGTCTTCCAGTCGAGCGCACCGAGGACCGCCCGGGCGAGGGACGCGGGCGTCGGCAGGCCGAAGCCCCCGCCACCACCATCGGCGACGTCGCTGCCCCCGCCCCCGGTGCCCGCGGCGCTGCCGTCCGCCACGCACCCCTTCGCCTGCCCGGCCCAGTAGTCGGGGCAGTCGTGCGCGGAGCCGGCCATGTCGGGCGGGGCGGCGTAGCCCGAGTCGGCCCAGTTCTTGCCCTGTGCTCGGTACTCCGAGTAGAGCCGCTGCACGCCGTCGGCCTCGCAATTGCCGCCGCCCGCCTGCCGACAATCATTGGCCCACCGTTCGACGCGATCCCGCGCGGTTTCGGCGCGGCCGTTCGGCCCGCAGTCCCCGCAGCCCTTGTCCCGCTTGGGATCGTAGGGCGGGATCGCGCCGGATGCTGCGGGCGCGGGGGTCGCGTTCGCCCCGACGGCGGTTGGCTTTGCGGTGCTGGTGGGGCTTGGGGTTGGCGCTCGCGGCACGGCGGTCGGTGCGGGGGTGCTCGGCGCGGCCGATGCCACAACTGGAGTGCCCAGTGCGGCGAGCACCAGGACCAGCAGGAGAACGAACCCGGCGAGGGGGTGGTGCAGCGGTCGCATGATCATCGCTCCTCTCGCGCCGCTCAGCGGCGCACGCAGCAGGCGTAGGCCCGGCGCAACAGGCCCACGGCGTCGTAGCCGTCACTCCCCGCCCCGCCGGTCGGGCCGCTGCCGGTCAGGATCTCCGGGCCAATCCCGAGATGGAGGTGCGCCTCGCCGCCGTCGGCGTTGCCGCTCCGCCCGAGGAAGCCGAGCGGCTGCCCCGTCGCGACGGCCTGCCCGGCGGCGACGAGCGGGCGGTCGCGCAGGTGGGCGTACCAGTAGCGCAGCCCGTCGTCCCCCGCGACGAGCACCGCCCAGCCGCCGAGGGTGTCGTAGTCGGCGTACTCCACTCGGCCGCCGCGCATCACCAGCAACGGCGTGCCGATGGGGGCGAAGAGGTCGGACGCGCCGGGATAGCTGCCCCAGTGGAGCTCGATGGAGCCGGTGTAGCCGACGATCGGGAAGACGTAGCCCGCCGCCCCCTCGCCCGGCGCGGCGGCGGGGAGGGCCGGGGGGCCAGCGTGGTCCCGGAGCAGGCCGAGGAGGATGCCGGCGTAGGTGGCCCCGCAGGGGAAGCCGTTCCGGGCGTTCTCCAGGTCCGCGCAGGGGTTGTAGATCCCCGCGAAGGCCTGGAAGTCGTCCCCGCCGCGCGGCGGGTAGTAGTCGGCGACGTAGGCGAACCAAATGCCGAGGCCCGCGTCGATGCTCGGGCACGCGCCCCAATGATGGTTGAGACTCGACGGTCCGGGGCCGCAGCCCCAGGCGACGGCATAGGGGGCCATCGCTTCCCAGATCAGGTTGCCGCCGTTGCCGGGGACGTTGAGGCCCACCGTGTCCATCTGGCTCTCCACCTTCCACACGACGATCAGCAGGGGGTCGATGCCGAACCGCCGCCCCAGCGCCAGGATCGCCCCGGCCTCGGCGACGAGCGGGCTGTCCGGTTGGAGCGACGCGATGAAGCGGGCGATGCGGGCGGCGTCGGATGGGCCGAGGCCGAGGTCGTGGATCGTCGGGCGCGCGCCGGTCGTCGCCGCGTAGGTCGGCCCGCTCGCCTGGGCGGGGACGCCACCCACGGCGGGGTTGCCGCCCGTCAGCGCGCCGAGGAGCGCGCCCACCAGGGCGGCGACGAGGGCCACGGCGAGCAGCGGCACCGCCAGGAACCCCAGGCAGCCGAGCCCACCGACGGCGGCGCACGATCGCATCGCCCGCCCTCAGTCGTCGCCGGCGACGAGTGCCGCTCGGTCGCCCCGCCCCGCGCTGTCCTCGGCCCGCAGCGCCTCGCGCTCGGCCGGGGTCATCCCCGCCAGCGCGCGGACCGCCGCCCAGACGTCCCCCCGGTGGCGCGCGATCGCGGCGGCGCGCAGCGCCCGCTCCGGGGGGTGGCTGGTCAGCAGCCAGTACTCCTCGTCCGGCACCGCCAGGTGGACCGCCCCCGAGGCCCCCCCGGTCGGGAAGTGCAGGTAGGCACCCGCCGACACCCCCTTGACGGTCCCGGCGTCGGCCACCAGCGCCAGCTCGTCGTCGGTCAGCCGGAACGCCTCCCGCACCCGCCCCAGGTCGTCGGCCGGCTGCTCCAGGAGGAGCCGCACCGCCGCGTTCTGCACCACCGCGCGCCCGAGCGGGCCGTCGTAGTCGGAGACGAACTGCGACAGGTTGATCGTGGCGATGCCGTGGTGGCGCCCGGTGCGGACGATCTCGGCCACGAAGCGGTCGGCGGGGGGCTGGTCGAGGAGCCCCCAGCCCTCGTCGAGGATCAATAGCGTCGGCCGCGTCGGGTCGGCGATGATCGTCCAGAGGTATTCGAGGAGCAGGGTCATCGCCAGCGGCGCGACCCGATCGTTGAGCCCCTTGAAGTTGAACACCTCCAGCGGGCGGCCCGGATCGACCGTCGTCGGCCCGTCCAGGAGGCGGGCGTAGGCCCCGTCACCGGTGTAGGGGCCGAGCCGATCGGCCAGGGCGTCGAGGCGGTGCCGCCGCCCCGCGTCGGTCGCCGCCGCCGCCAGCGCGCGCAGCGCGGCCACCAGGTTGCGCTCGTAGGGACCGGCCGGGTCGCGCCGGCCCCAGGCCCGGTAGGTCGCCGCGATCCCCTCGTCGAGGAGGGCCAGGTCGTGGTCCTCGAGCGGTGGCCGGGCGAGGAGGAGTTGGTGCAAGCCGAGGAGGTATTCGCGCTTCTCCTCGCCGGGGGTCGCCGCCCCGCGCGGCAACTGCCAGGGGTTGATCGTGAAGCCGCCGCCGGGCCGCACCAGGTGGACGACGCCGCCGACGGCGGCGGCCAGGTCGTCGAAATGGCCCGTCGAGCGGTCGAGGGCGATCACGCGCACCCCCTGGAGGATCGAGTGGAGGGCGTAGTGCTGCGCGGCCAGCGTCTTCCCCGAGCCGCCGACGCCGCAGCAGACGAGCGAGGCCTTCGAGAGGTCGCGGTTGAACAGGTCGAGCGTCACCACCTCATGCCCCGGCTCCGAGTAGCCGATCAGGATGCCCCCCGCCGTGCCGGCGCGGTGGTGCAGGAAGGGCAGGCAGGCGCCCAGGTCGCCGGTGACCGCCCGGTAGGCCAGCCCCGCCGGTCCGCCGGCGAGGGGGAGGGTCGCCCGCCAGCCGCGGTCCTGCCAGAGGGGCAGGCGGTCGATCGCGTCGCCGCCGGCATCGCCGAGGGCCGCCACCACGCGGCCGACATCGGCCGCCAGCGCCGCCGGGGTCGCCGCGCGCACCGTGACGAGGGGGGCGATCCGCCAGGTCGCCTCGTCGCTCGCCGCCATCGCCCGCAGCAGCCCGCGCACCTCCCCCTGGGCCTCCTCCTGCTCGACGTCCCCCCCGCGCCCCGCCGACTCGTCGAGGATCGCGTGGCGCATCCGCAGGCGCCGCGCGAAGGTCCGGCGCTCCCGCGCCTTCGGGAGGGGCTCGACGTGCAGCGCGAGGCGCAGATCGACCCCGCAGGCCATCAGCCCCTGCAAGTAGCCCGCGAAGATCAGCTCCGGCAGCGCCCGCAGCGCCAGCGTCGCCTCGTAGCCCCAGTCGTGGCGCAGCCAGTCGGCCCGCCGCACGGTACGGCTCTGCGCCAGTCGCTCCCGCAGCGCGCGCGCGTCCGCCGGGGGGGCGTCGGCACGCGGGGCGACGGCGTCACGGCCCCACAGCGGGTTCGCGCAGCCCCAGAGGAGGTCGATCGTCGCCTGGCGCCCCAGGGGGATCGCCTCGAGACGCAGGGTGGTCAGCCCGTCGACCAGGGCGCCGACCAGCTCGCCGAGTCGGGCGACGACGGCCGCGTGGGCGGCCCGGTCGCGCGCCAGGATCCGCCGACGCCGGAAACGCCGCGCCAGCGGGCCGCGCGGGGCCGGGGCACCGGGGAGGGAGACGACGAGGTAGAAGGCCAGGTCGGGGATGACGCGACCCGCCAGTTCGCGCCGGTAGGCCGCCCCGAGGTGCTCGCGGACGTGGGCGAGGGGTGCCGGGCAGCGATCGTACTGCGCCATGTGCCGCGGCACCCAGTCCTCCCCGCGGAGGGGCCGGTTGAGGGCGATCAACTGGGCGCGGGCACCCCGGTAGCGGCGCAGGACGCCGAGGGCCTGGGCGAAGCGGGCGGCGGTGCGGTCGGCCTCCTCCTGGCTCTGGATGCGCGCGTTGAGGCCGGTGCAGGCCAGCACCCGTCCCACCCGCCCGTCGGTCGTCACGTAGTGGTCCTCCTCGGCCTGGAGGAGGGGCAGCAGGTCGGCGGCGGACCCGCGCAGGGGGTTACGCATCGGGCAGATCCTCCTCGGCCACGCGGCCATCGTAGAGGGTGAAGGTCAGCGGACCGCGGCGGGGCGGGCCGGGGATCCGCTCGCGCGGGGTGGCGAGGGTGTGCCACAGCCGCCGCGGCCACTCCAGGAGCCGCCCCCCACCCGCGCCGGCGTAGGAGAGCCCCAGGGGCAGCCCGCCGAGGAAGACCCCGGCGGACAGCCGCAGCCGGACCGGCAGGAAGCCGAGCTGGAGGCAGCCCCAGAAAACGACGAGGGCCAGGAGGGCCAGGAGCCACTGCCCCGGGGTCAGCCCCAGCAGGCGGGTCGGGGCGTCGAGGTGGCGGTAGGTGCGGCGGAGCGTGCGTGCCATAACGATCCTCCCCGCCCGGCCCGGTGCCGGGCACTACTTCGCGAAGTTCTGCGCGGTGGTGTAGATGGTGTTGACGATGTAGGGGCCGAAGCCGACGAGGCAGACCCCGCCCAGGACCTCCAGGGCGCGCATCACGCCGCGGCTGTTCCCGGCGATCCACATGATCCCGGCGACGACGAGGGACAGGAGCGCCACCGGGATCGCCAGCGGCAGGACGAGGTCGGTGTACAGCTTCTCCACGAAGCCGGCGAACTGCGCGGCGGCGGGGTAGACGAGCGCGGGCGCGGTCATGCGGGTTCTCCTTGCCCCGGGGGGGCGCTCTCGGCGTCGGCCAGTCGTCCCAGGACGGCGACCAGCAACTGCTTGGCGGCGCGGCGATAGGGGGTCGGCAACGCCTCGATGGTGAGGGTACCGTCGTCCAGCATCCGCCGCAGGGCGGGCGCGTAGGGCAACGCGATCGTGGCGTTCAGCCCGCCCGCGGCCGCGCGGATCTTCGCCGGGTCGAGCGCATCGCCCCGCCCGGTGTGCCCCTGACCGTTGACGACGAGGGTGATGTCGTCGAGGGCGCGGGCGCGCACCTCGGCCCGCGCGCTCTCGGCCAGCACCCCCCGGTAGTCGCGCTCGTAACGGCTCGACGCCAGGTACTCCACCGCCCCGAGGGTCATCCGCATCGTGGCCTGCTCGGGCCAGCCGACGACGACCAGGTGATCGGAATTGCGGATCGCGTACTGGTTGAGGACCTGGGTGAAGCTCGTGCCGCAGTCCAGGACCAGGAGGCCGTAGTGGACCGCGAGGAGGCGCAGCACCCGGTCGTAGTCGCGTGGGGCGAGCCGGGCCATCACCTCCGGGTCCTTAGGAACGGTGAGGACGGGCAGGCGCCCGAACATCGTCTGGTAGCCCTGGAGCATCCCGATCCCGGCGCGGTCGATCGCGGTGTAGTCGCGCAACACATCAACGACGGTGCGAGTGCTCGGCCGCCCGAGCAGCTCCGCGAGGGTGCCCCAGTCGGGATTGACCTCGCAGAGGACCGGGCGCGCGCTCGCGTACTGCGCCAGCACCAGGCCGAGGAGGAGCGCGGTGGTGCTCTTCCCGGCGCCCCCCTTCGGGCCGATGACGCCGACGATGTGGGGCCGGGTGGCGATCCGTTGCAGCAGCGCCTCGATCCGCGCGTCGTGCTCGGCCTCGATCTTGCCCGGCCGGGTCGCTTCGCGCACGAACCGCTGGGCGCGCAGGTGCCAGGGGACGACCGGCGTCGGCGCGCGGCGGCGCAGGTCGGGGAAGGCGTCGGCGAGGGGCGGGACGTCGGCGACCGGCGCGGACCCGAGGCCGCTGCCGACGATCGGGGCCGCCGGGTCGGCCTCCGCCAAGATGAGTCGGCCGGGGGTGAAGACGACGCGCTCCTCCGCACCAGCGAGCGTGGGATCCCGCTGCGCGGCATGATTGGTAGGGAGACCGCTAGCCGACCCCAGTGCGGGGCCATCGGGCTCACTCACCGCAGGGGAATCGGACGGCTCCGGCGTGACCGTGTCCATGCTGGCCGGGGCGAAGCGCCCCCCCTTTGTGCGGGAGCGTTTAGAGAGCGACTCCCCTGTACTAGCCGCCACGCTGGCCGTGCCGTTGAGGCTGGGCACCGCTCGATCGGCCGCAGGCGGTGGGGTATACAGATCGTCCTCGGGTCTCGGCTCGCGCATGCGACCTCCTTGGAGCATCAAACCTCGCCGTCGCCCCTCCGACACATGTTTGCACCTCGCAGTGGCAGAGACTCAGGGTCGCTAATGGGTGGCTCCCCCACCAATACTTCGGTTTCGCCGTCACCGCTGCGCGTTTTCCTGCCATTCATGACGGCAAGCATGTGTCAGGTAGGCTGTGGCGGGGTTTGGGCGGCAAACCTCGCCAGAACCTTGTTGACACATGTTTGCAGTTAACGGTGGCAGGAAAACACGGTGCTAACGCGACAGCATGTGAGCGCTGGTGCCGGAAATCCAGGTTGGTCACCACCAATTCTCTGCCATTTCCAAGTGCAAACATGTGTAAGGTAAGCCGTGGCGAGGTTTGGTAGGCGGGACCCGACAACTAACGGAACGGTTTCATACGCCAAGGGCGGTCTCGCCGGAGGATTCTGTCGGAATCGGGGGCGTACACCAGGGCGCGCGTACTGTGGCGCTTCTCGCGTAGCCGCCTCCAGGTCCCGGCTGGCCGCCTCGATGCGGTACACCCTGAGATTCGCGAATCCGGCGTCGCGCGGCGGCGATCTCACGTTTCGTCCGGCCGGCGCGTTTACCAAGTGAGGTATCGCAACCGTTCGGGGCGAGCAGGGCCGCGCGGGGGCCGGGAGCGTGCGAGGACGTGACACTGCGACCGTTCGAGGAGATCGTGGCCGCGCACGGCCCGGTGGTGCTGCGCGTCTGCCGGGCCGTGCTCGGCCCGGTGGTGCTGCGCGTCTGCCGGGCCGTGCTCGGCCCGGTGGAGGCGGAGGATGCCTGGTCGGAGACGTTCCTGGCGGCGCTGCGGGCCTACCCGCAGCTGCAGCCCGACAGCAACGTCGAGGCGTGGCTCATCACGATCGCGCATCGCAAGGCCCTGGATCAGCGCCGGGCGCAGGCCAGGGCACCGCTCTCCACCGAGGGCCTGCCGGAGCGGCCGTCTCGCGAGGGCGTGCCGGATGGCTGGGAGACGCACCTGTGGGAGGCGCTGCGCGCCCTCCCGCCGAAACAGCGCCAGGCCGTCGCCTACCACTATCTCGCGGGCCTGCCGTATGCGGAGATCGCGGCCCTCACGGGCGGCAACGAGGCGGCCGCCAGGCGGGCCGCCGCAGACGGCATCAATGCACTGCGCACCAGCTACCAGGGAGGAGGATCCCGATGAGGACCAGGGGCGAGACCAGCACCGACGTCGGCGGCGTCTTCGCGGTCTTGCCCGTCGACGACGAGGCGGCCAGCCGCCGGCTCCACCAGCGCCTGATCGCGGCGGCCGAGGCCGACGGCATCCTCGACGTCGCCTACCGCACCCTGGACACCCCGGTCGGCGCGCTGCTGCTCGCGGCGACCGCCGCGGGCCTGGTCCGAGTTGCCTACGACCGGGAGGGCCACGAGGCGGTGCTGGCGCGACTGGCCGAGCGGATCAGCCCGCGGATCCTGCGGTCCCCGGCCCGCCTGGACGGCGCGGCGCGCGAGCTCGACGAGTACTTCGCCGGCCGCCGTCGCGCCTTCGACGTACCGCTCGATCTGCGGCTCGCGTCCGGCTTCCGGCGCGCGGTCCTCGCGCACCTGCCGGCGATCGGCTACGGGCACACGGCCAGCTACGCGGCGGTCGCCGTTGCGGCGGGCAGCCCGCGGGCGATGCGGGCGGTCGGCACGGCGTGCGCGACCAATCCGCTGCCGGTGGTCATCCCATGCCACCGCGTGGTGCGGTCCGACGGTTCCGCCGGCGGGTACGTCGGCGGCCCCGATGCCAAGCGGATCCTCCTCGGCTTGGAGCACGTCGCCTGAACGGCCCGACGTCGCGCATCGACGATGTGGCTGGGGGTCCCCCCCGGCCGACGCTGGAGGGAGGGCCATGAGCGCCACCGCGCCACCCGCACCGGATCTGCGCGAGCGCGTCGTCGCCGCCGACTGGTCGGCCCTGGGCGACGAGTTGAACGACCGCGGCTGCGCGCAGACCGGGCCGCTCCGCACGGCGGCGGCGTGCCGGGCGCGCGCCGCGCTCGACGACGAGCCCGCACATTTCCGCGCCACGATCGCCACGGGGCACGCGCGCCGAAGTGCGGGCGCGTACCGCTCTGCCACGCACCCGTCACCCGACACCGTCGCCCAGCTCCGCCGCGCGTGCTATCCACGCCTGCTGCCGATCGCGCGGGACCGAGCCGCGAAGCGCGGTCGGCCCGTCCCGTGGCCGGAGACCCCGGACGAGTGGCTCGCGCTGTGCCGCCGGGCGGGCGATCGGGACGCCCGGCACCGCGACCTCTACGGCGACCTCGTCTTCCCACTGCGGGTGGTCGTCGGCCCGAACGAGCCGGGCGTGGAGCACAGCGGCGGTGAATTCCCCCTGGCGGGGCAGCGCCCGCGCGCCCGGTCCTGCGGGGCCATCGCCGTGTTCCGGCAGGGCCACGGCCCGATCTTCACCGCGCGCGGCTGGTCCGCCGCCCCGGTGCGGCACGGCGTGTCGGTCGGGCGGTCGGGCCGCCGCCACACCTGCGGCCGCGTCTCCCACGACGTCGCCCGACGGCCATGATCGGGGGGTGGCGCGCGTACCTGCTCATCGGTTCCGACGGGCGGCCGTACCCGAGCGCGACCCCCGGCACGCTCGGCGGCCATCGGCGGGGCAAGATCTACGGCCGCCTGGATTGCCCCGTGGCCGCGCGCGCCATCGCGCGCGGCGGGTATGTCCGACACCGCGTGTTCTTCGCCGACGAGCGGGCCGCCATCGCGGCGGGGTATCGGCCGTGCGCGGCCTGCCTGCCCGGGTGCTACGCCGTGTGGAAGGCGGCCCGGCGGCGGGGGCCGATGCGTGAAGCACGCCGGGGGCGCGCCGGGGAGCGCGGTCGTCGGCCCCCGCGCGGGTGATAGCGCCCCGGGGCTACCCCCGGTAGGCATGGGACGCAGGGATTCACGGAGGATGATCTGATGCGCGAAGTCTGCTTCTGCGGCCGGGAAGGGGCGCTCGAGGACCGGGAGCCGGTCTACGCGGGCGACGGGGACTGGGGGCTGGTCTGCCCCGACTGCGGTCATCTCGACCGCCTGGATGGCTGGCCGGAGGCGGCGCGCCACCAGACTTTAACGGAGGCGGCGCGCCGCCGCGAGGGTGTGATCGTGCCGGGCAGTGTCGCCAGGACGAGCCCGGGCGTGTGGCGGCGACCGGCAGAGTAGCGCGACGGGTCCGTCGTCTCCGACTCGCACTCGGATAGCGATGTCGGGACGGCGTGCGTGTCCTCCGACCGGACGTGCATCCTCCGCGTCCCGGCGCGGCTCGCTTGACGGGTCGAGGCGGGGGGTTATTCGGCAGCGAGACGGCGCCACGCCTATATCGGGTCGTGCTTCGGGCGCTAAACAGAACTTAAGTGCGGGAAATGCGGAATTATCCCGTCCGTACCCTGGACAACGGGGATGGGTGTACCTACACTGTTGGCGGTGATCGATTCAGGCGGCGGGGATCACAGAAAGAGGTGATTCCTATGGCCCGTTCTCTCCGCCGCGCCGCGAAGAATACCCGTCAGACCAGCGCCAAGGTCGCCCACAAGGCGAGCGTGATCCTAAGCAGCTCGAAGTCCACCAAGGCGCAGAAGTCGGTCGCGGCTTCTGCGCTGGCGCAGGCCAAGAAGAAGGGGAGTTAAGCCGAACTGGGTGCGTCACCACCCGATAAGGCCACCCCCCCGCTGAGAACTCCCCCGCCGCCTGGCCGATCACCATTTGCCGGGTGCGGCGCATCTTAGCAGATACTCCCCCGCCCGGTGCGAGTGCGTCAGGGTCAACGCCTCCGCCCCTGTCCCTGCCGTGCCATCAGCAGCGCATTCACATCCTTGTATCCCTCGTAGAGGATCGCGGCGTCCACCAGCGGGCAGGTCAGCCGCTGCGTCATGATCCCCGTCAGGCGACCGCCCGCGTCGTCGTTGTCGAGGAAGAGATAGGCGGCGTCGGGCACCAGCTCCGCGATCTTCGCCAGCCCCCGCTCGGCCAGCGCCACCGAATTCAGCACGACGGCGTGGCCCACCTCGTCGGGCAGCGCGTTGAGCTGGATGGCGCTCACGTAATCCAGGAACCCCTCGAAGACGGCGACCCCGCCCGCCCCCGCCTGGACACGGCGGGTGCTGATGTCCTTGTGCCCGATCGTGCCCTTGAAGCGCGGGTTGCGCGCCTCGTGGCCGCCCGCGTCGTTGGCGAAGGCCAGCGCGAAATACGGATTGCCGCGCACGGCGTAGCGAATCTCCCGCAAGTGCTCCCGCGCCAGGCGGCGGTCGAGGCCCCGCGTCTCCAGGTAGCGCCAGAGCGCGACGCTCTCGATCGCGCCGACTGTAACTTCCTCCGCCGCAATGCTCGTCTCGCTCGGCGGCTGCGGCGCGGGGCGGAGGACCACCGCCCCGCCCATCGCCCGCTCGATCTCGCGTAGCGCCCCCGCCGTGTCGGTACGGAACAATCGCTCGGCGAGCTTGATGATGTCGCCTCGCTCGCCGGTGCCCCAATCGACCCAGTTGTTGAAGCGCTGGCTCACGCGGAAGGACGGCCCCTGTTCCTCGCGCAGCGGCGAGCGGTACCAGGACTCCCCGCCGCGCTCACGCTCGGGCCGGTGGCCGAGCCGGGTTAGGAAGTCTTCGAGCGGTATGCGCTTCGCTTGTGCTGCGTTCATATAGCCATTCGCTAGGTCGGGCCGCTTGCTCGCCATCGAGGCCTGCGTGCTGAAGAGCGTGGGAAGTTACCCCTGCGGTACGCGTGGCGCGGGTTGTGCATTTGTCCGACGCATGGCCCCCGCTGGTCATGCGCCCACCGACCGCGAAAGCACCCCGCTATGTCCGCCATCATCGTGAGCGCCGACGACGACCCTGCGATCCGCGATCTGCTCGCCATTGTCCTGGGCGAGGCCGGGCACACCGTCCACGCCGCGCGCGACGGCGACGAGGCGCTCGCCCTCCTGCATAGGCACCGCCCGCACCTGCTCGTCACCGACCACCAGATGCCCGGCCTGACCGGCACCGAGCTCCTCGCGCACATGGCCGCGACGCCCGTCGACGCAACGCCGACGCTCCTGATCAGCGCCGTGCGCCCCGCCCCGCCGCCGCCCAGCCTCTTCCTCGCCAAGCCGTTCGACCTGGACGACCTGCTCGCCCTGGTGACGCGCCTCCTCGCCGCCGACTGAGCCCCGTGCGCCCTCACCTCATGCGGTAGGGAGGGCGTGCTCGGGCCGGTTCGAGGAGGGCGCGAACGGCGTCCACCACCGTCGCGATGTCGAACGGCTTCTCGATGAACGCGTCGCCGCCGTAGCGCTCGGGAGCGGACCGGGCGCGCGCCAGCAGGCGGGGATCGGTGGAGAAGATGACCAGCGGGATGCCGCGCGTGCGGGATGCGGCGCGCAGCCGCGCGTGCGGGATGCGGCGCGCAGCCGCGCGAGCAGTTCCCAGCCCGCCTGCTCGTAGACGACGAGATCGACCAGCAGCAGCGCCGGGCCCAAGGCGGCGATCTGGTCGAAGGTTCCCGGCACGAAGTTGGTGGTGGTCACGTGGTAGTTCGCGTCCTGGAAGAGTTCGCGCAGCAGGTCGAGGAAGTCGGGATCGCCGTCGATGGCGAAGAGGTGCGGGCGTCCCATCCGTCGCCGCTCGCCCGGCAGCGTCGCGTGCCCCTCGGCCATCGGTCGTGCCCTCCCTGCTACGATCATACTTGCCCGCGCAGCATAGCAGGCCACACGGTCGCGCGCGGTGTCCGCCCTCATGCATGAGCTGCGGTATCCGGGGCCGGGCGTCCGGTCGCGCAAGGCACAGGGGGGAGGTCCGGGCATGGGGATCACGGTCGCGAACCGACGCCGCTACACGCCGGACGGCACGCCGGTGGTCGCTATCACGCCGCCCTCGCCGCTCGCCAACCCGTTCAAGATGAGCCGGTCGATGGACCGGGAGGCGCTGGTCGCGCGCTACGCCGCCTGGCTCGACGCGCAGCTGCGCGGCCCGCGTCCCCCGCCGCGGGCGAGATGGCGCGGTTGCGCGCGATCGTGGCGGAGCACGGCGCGCTCACCCTCCTCGGCAATCACGCCCCCCTGCCCGATCCCGGCGACGTGATCCGGGCACGCTTGCTCGCCGACGATTCATCATCGGCGAGCGGCATGCGGCCGAGGCGGGCCCCGAGGGTCGCGCCGTAGACCCACCCGTCGCCATCATGACACCCAATAGCGCCTACGCCGCGTCGGCCACGTCGTCGCTCGTCGTGACGATCGCGCCACCGAGTTGCTACGGCGTGTCGTCATTTGTGGTAGGGGAGGATGGAGAAGGTAGCGCGGAGGCGCGGGTGCTGGCGGTGCTCCGCGACGCGGGGAAGGCTGCCGTCGTCCCGCCCCGGCGCACCCGCACAGTGTCCCGCGACGACGGCCGGCACCTATACGGCGCGCGCTACCTCGTCGAGCACTTCTTCTGTCGCCTCAAGCAGTATCGCGTTATCGCCACCCGCTACGATACGACCAAGCGCAATTTCCTGGCGGCGATCCATCTCGCCGCCTCAGCCAGCCTGCTCAACTGACGACACGCCGTAGTTTTCTGATGGTGTTTGTATATCGCCAAGTGGTATTGCGCTCGGGTCAACCGAGTCTCGCCTCGCCCCCGAGCGGCGTCTGCCGTTCGAAGATCTGCCCGCGCCAGTCGCCGATCCGGAACGTGCCGCAGTGGGCGAACCCCGCCCGCTCGTAGTAGGCGCAGAGGGCCACATTATCCGCCCAGCAGTCCAGGAGCAGGGCGGTGGTGCCGCGCCGCCCTGCCTGCGCCGCCGCCCAGCGCAGGGGGGCCGCCCCGATCTCGCGCCCGGCGTGGCGGCGCGCGGTGACGAGTGCCGCCACGTAGCACGTCGGGCTGGCGCACCCCGCGGCGGCCGCGGTCACATACGCGGGGGCCTCGGACCCCAGGGCGAGCGCGCCGACGAGCTCGCCATCGAGGCGTGCGACGAAGAGGTCCCCGCGAGCATGCCACCCCGCCAGGCGCGTTTGCATCGCGGGGAGGGCGAAGCAGGACGTCGTCCCCCACTGCCCGGCGAGGCCCCGCGCGCCTAGCCAGGCGATGGCCTCGTCGAAGAGGGCGACGACCGTCGGCAGGTCGCCCGGGGCGGCGGGGAGAATTTGCAGGGCTCCACCGCACTTCGCATCCCCGTTGCTCGCGGTTATGGTCTCGCCCTTCCCCCCGTCAGGCCCCCCGACCATAACTGGCGGGCCAGCCGAGCTATCCCACCAGACCATCGATCGTGCTGTCCTTCTTTTTTCACTAGCACCTCTCATAATTGTTAAGCGACATATCCTTTCTCCACATAATAGTGCCGCCGAATACAGGTTAACTCTATCGGGATCGACCCTTTAACGGTTAGGGGGGGTAAACGACCGAAGGGCTTTCTTACCTCTGGGGGGGTAAACGACCGAGCTAACTGGGGGGTAATAGACCGAGGATAATCCGATCAATCCACAGACTTATGAACAGGTTTATCCACAGCTCACTGTGAGTGGCGCTCAGGGTTTGAGCACCCGCGTCTTGGCGATCGGCGGCGGCGAGGGCTTGAGCACGAAGCCCCCGATGATCTTCTCGATCTTCGCATCCCGATAGACAGCGAGCACCTGGTGGAGCGCCTCGCCAAGGGAGCGTTTGAAGTCGCGCATGTCTTTGAACTCTTGCCCGAATTGGTCCTTGAGATTGACCCAGCTCACTTTCACGCCTTCCGCCCGGTTCACGCGGCATAATCGGTGGGCCAGCCAGGTATAGACATCGAGCGCCAGCGCCGAGTGGGAGAGGGCGGCCAGCGCCACCGGGTCGAGCGGCACCGCGTGCTCGCGCAGCGTGTCGTAGAAGCGCTGGGAGAGTTCGATCACGCCCGGCCACATCACGGACTGCCCGGAGTCCTTCCGCTGGAGCCAGGCGTCGAACCGCTCGAACGGCTCGGTGTTGATCGTGCGCGGCACGCCGTCGGCCATGAAGCCCAGCGTCATCCGGCAGGCGGCGAGGGCCATGATCTGCTTCTTAGTCATGGTGTAGTTGCGCCCGTTGGTGTCGATGCCGAGCCGCTTCATGAAGGCGTGCGCCGAGGTGCCGATCTCGATCTCGCGCGTGTTGCGTCGCACCGCCTCGCCGGAGACGTGTACCATCACGAGGCGCGGCCGTGTCCCGTAGGGGAGGGGCTGATCGACCAGGGTGTGCCCATCGTAGAGCGCACCGGCTTCCAGCCGCAGCATCGCCGCCCCGCTCGTCCGGTCGAAGCGGCGCTCGGGCATCGCGCGGCGCGGCATCCCGACCTGGCATAGGACGCTGTGGAGGTAGGAGAGCCGGTCTAAGGGTTCGTCCTGCATGATCTCGACCGCTGCGTCCACCAAGCGGCGTTTAATCGCCGTGAGGGGCTTAGGCGGCGTCTCTCGGCTCACAACCCGTCCTCGACCGCGCGGCTCACCGCCATCGTCATCACGTAGGCGGTGCGGGAGACGCCGCACCGCTTCGCCGCCGGACGGACGGTCCGCGGCAGGTCCGCTGTGGGATACAGAATGGTCGCGATCACGATCTTGGCCCATAGCGATATGTAGCCCCTTCCCCGCTCCCGTCACGATCGTCCCGGCTCGGTCGGTAGACTAGCGCACCAGCGCCGACACCGATAGCTGCGGGGAGCGCGGCGTTCCCGGCGCTGGTGCGCGTGATCGCCCGTCTCGATGGTGGATGACGCGCCCGGCCGACGGAAACCCGCGAAGTGGCCGGTGAAAAGAAGTGTATGGTCGGGGTGATGCTTAAGCAAATTTCACGACGCGATTCGCCTGCCGCTTTGCGGCGATGAGGGGGTTGCTCGCCGGTGTTCACCCGGCCCATCCTCGTTGACCGCCATGCCCGACGCACGCGCCCCGAAATCCATCGTACGACCGATGCGCCGCGTCATCCGGTACCCCATACTGGAGTCCGCGGCCGGGTGTTGGCGATCGCGCCGCCATCCCCTCCTTCCCCCCTGATCATCCCCATGCCCGCGCCCGGCCCCCTATACCAGGCGCGGGCCCCCCCTCCCTGCCCCTACGGCGATACTCCCCCGACGTCTCGGCCGGGCCGAGCACGGCCCCCGCGACGCGGGTGAGGCGGCACCAGTTGGTGAGCGTCGGGAGGTGTCGCGACGGTCGGGGGCGGCCACCCACCGCTGACCCGCGCCCGCTGCCCCGCCTCGTGACAGCCCCGCTCCGGGCACGGACAGTCACGCTGCATGGTTGTCCGACACATCGCCCCTTTCGGACGCTCTCGGGCGCGCTGGTGCGCCCTGGGAGCGAGGAGCGCGCGGCCGACTCGCCAGGCGCGCGGTGCGACACCCCACCGCGCAGGATGTGCTATACTTGATGCCAATAGCAGCCGAATACCGCCAGTATTGGCGGGTGTCCGCGAGGAAGTAGGCTGTGCCACCCTCTGCCGTCAGGCATGGTGGTTTTTCTTTACCTTACAGCGTTACCAAAAGCCCCGCCGCCGCCAACTGCCCCCGCAGCCGCCGGGCGGTGCCGTCGCCCCCTTCGGCAGCCCGGAGCAGGCCGGCGAGGGCGTCGGCGAGGCGGATCGCCACCTCGTTCTCGTCGCGGGCGCCGCGCACCTTGCGCGTCCTGGTGCCCAGCCGGCGCAGCTCCCCGCCGACCGCGCGCTCCTCCGTGCGCGTCAGCCCGTCGATAATCACGGTGGCCTTGTACTCGGCGAACCCGTGGTGGCGCGCATGGAGGTGCAGCGCCTCGGCGACCGTCAGGGCGATCAGGGACTGATACCGCCGCCCGGCCCCGCGGAAGACCTTGCCGTACAGGGCGTGGCGCAGGTCGCCCTCCCGCGCGATCAACTCGACGAAGCGCCGCCGCCGCTCGTGGTCGGCCTTGGCCCACTTCACCTTGCCCTTGCCGCTCGCCCCCTCGGCGGCCGCGATCGCCGCGCCCGGGGCCGCGCGATCGCCGACCAGGATCACCACCGCGACGACGAAGAGCTTCCCCCGCGTATGCTGGCCGCTCTCATCGACGTAACAGTACAGCTTGTGCCCGGTGTCGGCGGCCCGGTCGGCGATGCCCACGATCAGCGCGCCCGCTGCCGACGCCGCACGAACTCGCCGAGCAGGCTGGCGTCCCCGCGGACCCGATAGTCCCACAGCACGGCGTTGAGCCCGAGGCGCGCGATGTCCTGCTTCGTCAGCCTGGCCCGGTGCCGCTTGGTGATCTCGTAGAGCGCGTCCGCGAGCCAGTCCAGCTCCTGCTCGGTGTAGCGGAAGGTGTTGGCGAGGGTCGCCTGCTCGACCATGTTCTCCCACAGGAAGCCGAGCACCCCGGGATCGAGCGCGCCGTCGCCCGCAGTGTCGCCAGGCGCATCGTCCTTGCTTACATTGTTGCTTGCTTGCGTTATTGCACGCTTGCTTGCGTATCTGCTTGCTTGCTGGCTTGCTCGGCCACCCGATGCCTCGTCGGGCAGCGGCGTCTCCAGGGATCCCTCGTCACCCGCCGCAACCGGCAAGATGGGCGTCGACGGAGGTGCGACGATCGCTGCCGACGGCTCCGGCTCCGGGTCGTCATCCGCGGCCGGGGCGGCCGTGGTCACCTGGGGGACGGCGGGGGCGGGTTCCTGATCCGGCGGGGGCGGCGCGTCCGCCGGCTCGAAGTCGCCGAAGAAGAGGTCGGCACCCCGCCCCCGCACCGACACGCGCTTGGGCTTAGCGGGCATGGTCCACCTCCGCGGCCAGTTGCCGGTAGGCGCGGGCGACGTCGTGCCCGCCGTCGTAGTCGAGGATCGATAGGCCGGACGCCGGCGACTCCTTCACCCGCACGCTCTCCTTGATCACCACGTCGAAGACCTGGCCCGGGAAGTTGGCGCGCAGCTCGGCGAGGATCTCGTTGGCGTGGACGGTGCGGCCATCGAACATGGTGGGCAGGATCCCGGCGATCCGCAGGTCACGGTTGAGCCGCCCCTGGACCTTCGCCAGGGTCCGCAGCAGGAGTGCCAGCCCGCGGGTCGCCAGGAACTCGCACTGGAGCGGGATGAGCACCCGGTCGGCGGCGGCGAGGGCGTTGATGGTGAGGAGCCCGAGGCTCGGCGGGCAGTCGATCAGGATATGGTCGTAGCGCGGCCGCACCTTCGCCACCACGTCGCGCAGCACCAGCTCGCGCAGCGTCACGCCGACCAGCTCGATCTCGGCCGCCGCCAGGTCGAGCGTCGCCGGCAGGATCTCGACCCCGGAGGGGGTCGGTCGGATGATCGAGAGCGGATCGACGCTGTCGTCGAGGAGCGCCTGGTAGACGCTGGCGGTGAGCTGGGCGACCGGGAGGCCGACGCTGACCGAGAGCGACGCCTGCGGGTCGAGGTCGATGAGCAGGACGCGCCGCCCCAGTCGGTGGAGGGCCACGCCGAGGTTGAAGGTGGTGGTCGTCTTCCCGACCCCTCCCTTCTGGTTGACGATTGCCGTCACGGTCGCGGCCGCGACCGACGCGACGGGGGCCGTGCTCCCCTCCGTCAGCAGCGCGCCGACGGCCCCCTCGGGGATGCGATAGTCGCGCCCGATCCGCGTCCCCTTCAGCTTCCCCTGCCGCAGGTAGCGCTGGACGGTCTTCGGCTCGACCCCCAGCCGGTCCGCCACCTGCCTCGTCGAGAGCAACTGTTCCGCCATCGTTGTCCCCCATTCGCCCCAGAAATGACGTACGTACACTTGTTAGGGTACAGTAGGGGACAGATGATGTCAATGGTTTCAGCCCGATGTGGAGGGAATAAAAGCAAGATTGCAAGTAAGCGTGCAACAAAGCAAGCATGCTTTCTCATAGAGGAATGATAGGGGGGTACCGTGACGATCGACATCCTGCCGCCCGGTGCCGGGGCAGGATTCGCGACCATCCCGAGCGGGCATAGCGAGCGGGAAGGCTTTTGCCTCTATGCGGTGCTTGACAGCGCGACCGGCCACCTCATCGGGTTCGGCTATGGCTTCACCGGGCGACCGAGGCAAGCCTGGCGGGACGGTTTGGCGGCAGCGATGGGTGCCGTGGCCAGCGAGCAGTGGCTCGCTGGCCACTTCGAGTTCGCCGAGTTCGGGGTGCTCCCGATGTGGCGGCGACGCGGGGCCGGCAGGCAATTGCACGACTGCCTGCTTGATCACGTACCGCACCGGCGGGCGGTGCTGACGGTGCGGGAGGGGAATCAACCGGCGCGACGGTTCTACGAGCGGCGGGGCTGGCAGGCGCTGTACCACGACTTCTTCGCGCCATCAGGACGTGGGCCGTACATCGTCATGGGGTGGGAGTCAACGGGGGCGCGGGGCGCATAGGCAGTCTATAGCGTCAGCGGCGTTACGGCGAGGCGTCGATCGGCCGTGTCGGGGAATTCCAGAACCCATTGCGTTCCGAATCGGCCGCCGACCAGCGGAGCTAACAAGTGCGCGACCACTACGTTGCGGCTGGTGACAGCTTCCGCAACTCACCCCCTCAAAGTATCCTTGCATTCTTGCAAGCATATTATCGCTAGCGCGCGCCGGGCGCTGTGTCGGCGTGTCGAGCGCGCACCTGCCGGATCGCCTCGTCCAGCTCGGCATCGCCCAGGTAGAACGGCCAATTGGCGCTGCCGAGGCTCCCCCGGAAATGGTAGGCGAAGCCCCGCTCGCGGTTGGCGGTGGTGGCCCAGGCGGCGAACTCCTCCCCGAGCGCGCCCGGCGCGGCGAGCGCGGCGAGCGCGACGTCCGAGCGGTTGGCGGTGGTGGCCCAGGCGGCGAACTCCTCCCCGAGCGCGCCCGGCGCGGCGAGCGCGGCGAGCGCGACGTCCGAGCGCTCACCGGGCACGATCCGGTCGGTCGCCCAGAGCAGGGGGAGGATCCCGGCGAGCTCGGCGAGCACCGCAGCGCGGGCGACCGGTCGGGACGGCGGCGGCGGCCCCGGCGGGCCATCCGCGCGTCGCCCCCAGTTGAGCCGGGGATTGTCCCACACGGCGTCGGGATGGTGCCGCCGCACCGCGCGCCGCAGGGCGGCGGCGTAGGCGTGCTGTCCCCCCGGGCTCGTCAGCTCCGGGTCCGGCCGGACCGCCGGGAGGCCCCCGAGGTGCCGCTCGCAGGCTGTCGCCGCCTGCATGAGGTCGAGGTTGGCGGCGGCCCGGGCGACGACGGCGGGATCATGGGCGAGCTGGGCGGGGTCGCGCAGCGCGACGGCGGCGATCTGCGCCAGTTCGGCGGCGTCGAGATCGCCCAGATCGGCCGGGTCGGCCTCGTGGAGGAGGGCCACCCGCCGGGCGGTCAGCGGGCGTTCGGGGGTGCCGACGGCCGTCGCGACGTCCGCGTGGAGGTTCCCGCGCCGGTAATAGGCGTAGTAGTCCAGCAGTTCCAGGATCGCGCGGAGGTGGGCGAGCTGCGCGGGGAGGTCGGCCGCCGGGCCGGGCGGGTCGGCGGGCGGCGGCGTGGCCGCGCGCACCCGCGCCAGCTGCCCCTCGCCGGTCTCCGCCGGACGGCGCCTCCAGGCGTGCCAGGGGGCGTTCACGACGCGCCCCCGTCCTCCGGGCCGTCCCCGCCCCCGGCGGCCTCCTCCGCGCGGATCTCGGCCGCCAGCGCCACGGCCCGCTCGGCGGCCACCATCCCCAGCAGGGCGCACGCCGCCTCGCGCAGCGCCACATCCTCGTCGGCGGGCGCGGTCGCCCGGAAGCGGGCCATCACCTCGCGATCGCCGCGGAGGCGGGCGCTGCGATCCGCCACCTGCCGCTCGTCGCAGGCGAGGCCCGCCAGCGCGCGCGTCATGGCTTCCTCCCCGTCCGGCGCGGCGGGCGCGGGAACGGGCACATCGAGCATCCGGCACAGCCGCTCGTGCGGTCCCATCGGCCCCTCCTCACCCGTACAATGATCGTCGGCTTCGCAGGAACGCCCCCGATCGGGGGTAGCACGGCGGCGACCCCATCGGTCATCGCCGCCCCCGCCCCCGCAGGTCCGCCATGCCTGTCGGCCAGTATACCCACCCGCCGACTGCGGCGGGAGCGCGTGCCGTCGGGTTCCCGACGGGCGTGGCGGCGAGCCGCCCGACCAACACCGGTGCTGCCGCACCGCCCCCGACATCCGCCGGACGCGCTTGACGTGTGACCGGCGGCGTTCGCCCTGCCCGCTCAGGGCGTGAGGGTCACCTGCGACAGGGAAAACGTGTGTCCGGCCGCGTGGACGGCCCTGAAGCGATCGACCCGTTGCACCAGCGTCCCGAGTCCCATTGCCGAGCGTTGCCGGTGCTCCCGGCGGGAGTCCGTGTGCGCGTGGCGTGTGGGGGCATCGCCGGCGCTATGGCCCCTCCCGCGAGCGATACCGACCCGCGCGAATCCGCCGGATGGGGGATGGTGCCGGGGCCGTCGCCGCGCTATGCTGGGGGGCCAGCCGGACGTTGGCGACCGCGCTGCCCCCGCTCCCGCCCCGATCCTCCCCGGCCCCACCCCCGCGCCCGGCGTCTCCCCCAACGCCGGGCGCCTCACCACGCCTCACCACGCCTCATCGCGCGCCGCAGCTAACCCGAGCAGCGCCGCCACCGCCGCGCGGTCGAGCCGCGCCCAGTCCGGGGTGCCGAGCGCTCGCTGGAGCGTGCCGCCCAGCCAGGCCGCCCGGATGCGCCACGGGGCGAAGGTCACGCGGGCATACCCGCGCCCCGGCGGGTAGCGTTCGAGCCAGACGACCGGCTGGCCGCCGTCGGCGGGCGCGTCCAGCAGGTGCGGGCAGTGGCGGGCCACGACCTCGGCGGCCAGGTACTCGGCGATGATCGTCACGGACGTGCCCGTATTGTCGGCGAGTTCGGCGGCGACGATCACCGGGTGGCGGCCGACCTCGCCCGCCTCGGGCGCGTAGACGGGGTAGCGCAAGCATCCGACCGGAGAACCGCGTTAAGCCGTTCAGTTTCCTGTACAAGCGAGGCGCAAGCCGCTATGATATGGCCCATGGATGAGCAGGCAGCACTGCGCCAACGCGTATACGAGGAGCAGCGGCTCACCGAGCGGCTCCGTCTGGCGGCGTTCCGCCTCGCCGCTGCCCAAGAGGAGCGCACCTGGGCAATCGTGGCCGCGCACCAGCAGGGCCTCACGATCCGCCGGATCGCCGCGGCGACCGGTCTCAGCGCGACGCGGGTCCACCAACTCCTCGCCGCGTCCACCGCCGCGGCCATCCCCGTGTGGCTGAGTCGGCTGCGGGAGCGGGGCGGGGTAGGCGGGGCGGCGGACGAGGGCGCGGCACCCGGCACGGACGCCGCGTGGCGTGGGCAAGTCGCTGCGGAAGTCGCGGCATGCGGCGCTGCCGCGACTGGCTGGAGCAAGATGCGCGTGGTGAACCCGTCGTGGTGAACCTCCGTCCGGACAGCGACGACGAAACCGAGTACGTCGCGTTCGACCGGCTGCGGATCCTCCGCGTCCTGGCGCGGATCGCTGCGGACCTTGACGCGTTGACCCACGCCCACGAGGTGGGGGCGGCGGGTGTGGCACCTGGCGCGGACGATCTGCGGGTACGGCATCGCCAGCGGCTGGCGGAGCCACCGCCGTCGCCACCCCAACTGAGCCCGCGCGAGGCGCGCGCCCGGCTCCGCGCCGAGGTGGGCCTGCCGCCCCAGTAAGGTGCGACGAGCGGCGGGGACCCAATACTGTTCAGCAAACTGAACGGCCTAACCCCACTTTTAGGTCCGTTGCTCGTCGGACCCCGTCCCCAACGAAGGTGCGTCGGAAGTCGTGCGGCGATAGCTTGGCCACCCCCGCCTCGCGCTGGCGCTTCGCCAGGACGTTGTAGACCGCGTGGCTGGTCATCCCGGTGCCGACGATCGTGTGGTGCCGGGTGATCGCCAGGAAGAGCCCGCCGGGCCGGTCCCCGCGCACCCGCAGCCAGTCGTCCAGCGCCCGGGCCGCCGCCCCGACGAGCGGGACGAGGCGCTCCTTGTCCCCCTTGCCGTGCCGCACCCGCAGGGTCGGCGGCTCCGGCGTCCAGTCGGCGACCCGACCCCGGCCAGTTCCGCGCGCCGGATGCCCCCAATGTACAAGACCGCGAAGATCGCCGCGTCACGGGTCCCGGCCGGGGTCGGGTCGGGGTGCGGCGCGCTGGCGTCCGCCCCGACCGCAGCGCACGACCAAGCCATCGAGGCGGGTTCGACCACCTCGCCCACCGCTTCGGCCATCCCCACCCTCGAACCAGCACATTATGTCGAATTAGTACGGAAGCCTATCGATACTCTACAATTCCTTGCGGAAACATATCTTACTATACGCTATTTTCGAGTAGGGGAGGGGGGCGATGCGGGGCTTTGCGGAGGGGATGGAGGGAATGGACGCGACGATCCCGGCGACGTTCGCGGCGCTCGCGCGCCGACCGGAGGCGCACCCCACCGATCCGGTCGCGGTCTACCTCGCGGGCCTCGCGCCCTCGGGGCGCGTCACCGTCGCCCGGCGCCTCGTGGCGGTGGCCCGCCTCCTCGGGATCGCGCCCGAGCGGGTGCCGTGGGCGGCGTTGCGGTCACAGCACGTCATCGTCATCCGGGTCCGCTTACTGGAGGGCGGGACGCTCGCGCCCGCGACCGTGAACCTCACCCTCGCCGCGCTCCGGGGCGTCGCGCGCGCCGCCTGGCGGCTGGGCCTCATGACGGCGGAGGAGCTCGCGCAGATCCGCGACGTGCCCCCCGCGCGCGGGTCGCGCCTCCCCGCCGGGCGGTCGGCCACCGGCGGCGAGCTGGCCGCGCTCCTCGCCGCCTGCGCCCGCGACCCGGCCCCCGCCGGGGTGCGCGACGGGGCGCTCCTCGCGCTCCTCTACGGCGCGGGCCTGCGGCGGGCGGAGCTCGCGGGCCTGGGGCGCGGCGACTGGGTGCCCGCCGACGCGCTGCTGCGGGTGACCGGCAAGGGCGACAAGCAGCGGGAGGTGCCCTTGCCGCCGGGTGCGGTGGCGGCGTTGGAAGACTGGCTCGCCCTGCGCGGGATTTGGGAGGGCCCGCTCTTCGTGCCCATCAACAAGGGGGGCCGCCTGGCCCGGCGGCGGCTGACCGCGCAGGCGGTCTACGCCATCCTCGCCAAGCGCGCGACCGCGGCCGGGGTGGACGACCTCTCCCCCCACGACCTGCGCCGCACCTACGTGGGCGACCTCCTCGACCGCGGCGCGGACATCGCCACGGTGCAGAAGCTCGCCGGGCACGCCGACGTGAGCACCACCGCCCGCTACGACCGGCGCGGGGGCGCGGCCCGGCGCGCGGCGGCGGACCTCCTCCATGTCCCCTACGCGCGGCGACCACGGGGCTGATCCCCGGTCAGCGGACCCGGTTGCGCGTACGATGGTTTCAGGTACGGAAACGACGGATGCCGACAACCCCTAAAGGCCATCGGCATCCGCTCGTTCAGTTCCGCTCGCGTGTCCGACACCTTGCGGCACCGCGCCTGCGCTGTCGTCGTCCCACTCCCGAAAGAGCGGTCCGACTTGTTCGCCTGCACCCCATCACCGGCATTCCCGAGAGAATTTCGGCTGCGGGAGCACCCGCGCGTCGCTGATGTACGTATACTACTCCGGCCTTGCCGGTTTGTCAAGCGATCCGGCGATCATGCTTGTACGCCGCGTCCTTCCTTCGCCGCGGCGAAGACGTTGTCCTGTTTCGTCGTGAATAGCACGCCTCGCCTCACGCTGTGTGACGCCGGCGTGTCGTCGGCGTGGCAGGAAGATAACGCCCGGACGAGCGCAAAAGGGCAGGGCAGGGCGAAAGCCGCCCCCGTATCCGCCGATTTTGCTGCCATCGCAGGTACATGCCCGCGTCACCGATGCTGTGACGGGGCGTCCGGCGGCCCGAACGTCAGCGGCATCGGCATCGGCACCCCCTCCCACGCGCGACAATCCCGAGCCTCTGCGTACGTACATGCAAGCGGCGTGCCCGCACGGCGACGAAGCAACGCTGCACGCCCCCGCGCCCCCGGCGAGGCCCACGTCCGGGCGGGAGGCCGCGGGAGCGCGCGATCCCGGTCGCCTTGCCGACCCTCAGCGCGGCACGACGATCGGGGGCGTCTGCCCGACGTTCGTCACGGCGAGGCGCGCGGTCGCCGCGGTCGTCGCCGTGGCGGACGCGATGGTCGCGTCCAGGGCCACCAGGTACCCCTCCGCGTCGTCGACCCAGGCGGTCGTCGCGGCGGTGCCGCCCTGCCCGGCCAGCGCCGGGTCGACCACGCCGAGGTCGGGCAGGGCGACGCTGGCGGTGTAGCGGGTGGCCGGCCGCCCGTCGAGGCGCTCGCCCCCGGCAGCGGCGTACGGCACGTCCGCCGGCACGAGCACGGCCAGCAGCACGGCCGGGACGGCGAAGAGGGCCAGCGCGGGCGCGGCGAGCGGGTCGCCGCCGTCCGCCGACACCACCCCGAGCAGCGGCACCCTGACGTAGAACGTCCCGCCGACCTGAGAGGCCGCCAGGTTCGTCCCGCCGGCGGCCAGCGTCACCCGCCGATCGTCGCCGCGATAGTCGTACACCGGGCGGAGATCCCCGGTGAGCCCGGCGATGGCGAACCCGGCGAAGGCCCACGACTGCCGGGAGTTGCCGCGTTGCTGTAGCCGCAGCACCGCTTGCCGCGGCGTCGCCGTACCGGCGGTACCGGTGCGCGTCGCCGCGGCCACCGGCGAGCCGGCGGGCGTGGCCGTCGCAACGCGTGATGTGGCGGCGGTGGTGGGCGCGCTCGTCGGGCGCGTCAAGGCGGTCGGTGCGACGGTGGCGAGCGGTTGCAGCGTGGCCGTCGCGCCTGCGCCACAGGCCGCCAGGGCACCCAGGCCAAGGGCCAGCGTCGCCATGGCCGCGTACCGTCGTGGCTTGCCCATCCGGACTTCCCCTCTCAAGTCGGTCGCGTACGCCCGACGGGGCGCGACCCGTACCCCGCCCCGAGCCGCCCGCGCATCGCCGCCCACCCGCGCAGCGCCCCCGGCGGCCGGGCGGTCGCCGGGCACCCGGTCAGGTCGCCGCCACTACGTCCGGGGCCTGGTGCTCCGGGACCTGGTGCAGCCGGGCATCCAGCGGGAGCAGCTCCCCGAGCGCCACGCCGAACGCCGCCCAGCGCACCACCTCGACCGCGACCAGGGCGCCGCCGTCGCGCGTGGCGAGCGGGACGACGCCGCGACCGGCCAGCAGCGCGAGCGCCAGGGTGAGGAGCAGCGGCCCCCCGGCGAGGACGATGCTGCGCGCGAGCCAGGGGAGCCGCCCGGCGCCCAGCCGCTCGTCGACGACCCCCAGGAGGCTGGCGACGAGGAGGAAGACCGGCCCGCCGAGGAGCAGGCGCAGCCCCGTGCCGACCTCCTCCGCCCCGAGCGGCGGGACGCCGAACGGGCGCGCGACGAATGCGGCGACGCCGACGAGCCCGTTCGTGGCGAGCAGCGCCAGGACCCCGGCGAGGAGCCCGTCGAGCCGCGCGGCGACCGCCGCCCCCCCGCGCCCCCGCGCCAGGGTCGGCAGTTCGCGTTTCAGGTTGCGGATGAGGAAGACGGCGAGGGCCACCGCGACGAGCGCGGCCAGGGCGCCCAGCGGCGGGGCGACCCGCTCCAGGAGGGCCAGGGCGACCGGGCCGACGACGAAGCCGAGGAGATTGAAGGCCAGGATGTAGAGGAGCGCGCCGAGGGCGACGGCGGGGAGGAACTGCCGCAGCGACAGGCCGCAGACGCCCGCCGCGATCGGCGTGACGATGCGCAGGCCGGGCACCAGCCGCCCGATCACGATGGCCCGCCCGCCCGAGCGTTGCAGCGCCCCCTCCGCCCGGGCCAGGGAGGCCGGCCCGAGGTGCAGCAGCCAGCCGTAGCGCGCGACCGCCGCCCGCCCGAAGCGGCGACTGAACAGGAAGAGCCCGGTCGTGCCCGCCAGGGTCGCGGCCTCCTGCACGAGGACGACGGCCCAGAGCGGGAAGGTGCCCGCCCGGGCCTGGACGCCGGCCAGGAGCATCATGACGTCGCTGGGGAGCGGGCTCGGGATCCCCAGCTCCTCGACGAACAGGAGCGCGGCGATCGCCCACAGCGGGTGCGTCGCGATCAGCGCGCGCACGCCGTGACTCAGGGCCGCCCACAGCTCGCTCATGGCATCCTCACCCCTCGTGCTCGCCCGGACAAGGCGCGCGTGCGGTGTGCCCGCACCCGGCCCTCGAGCGCCCATCGCGGCTCGGGCAGCTTCTCGCGCGGCCTGCCCCGCACGCGTTTGGACAGCGCCTCGAAATGCTCCTGCCCTCCCAGGAAGGCCGCGAGCATCGCCCGGCCGCGCCCGCCGAGGCCGCCGAGCCGATCGTGCAGCCTCGGCAGGTCCGAGGTCATCCCGCCCGGCGCGCGTCCTCCTGCGAGGCCAGGGTCCGCTCCGCCGTCGCGACCCGCGCGTCGCCCACCAGCGTCGCCGCCCCCTCCCCGCATCCTCGCCGTCGCGGCGGAGTGTCGCAGAAGTCGGCGCGCGGGGCAAGCGCGGAGACGTTGTTCGCGAGACGACTTGTGCGAACGAACGAGTCCGGGAAACCGACCCCACGGCAGGAGGGGCTGAACACGTCTCAAATACGGTCGTTTTTGAGACGCGCGTCGCGCCATCGCACCCGTGGTGCTGCGGGCGGCCCCGTGTGCCTCCGCTGTTGCTACGTGGCCCATCGCACAGTCAGTGGTAGGGTCAGTCAGGCAACGTTGTGGGTCGAAGGCCCGATCCTACCCCCACAAGCGCTTATGCAATGGCGCACGAAGCACCGTTGACAGCGGCCAAGCAGTCCGCCGTCGGTACAGCCCCGTCGTGCCGGGTGGCGCGTGTGGTCGACCAGTGAGGAGGGCCGGGGCGCGCTCACGATGCAGCGGACCCCACGCTGGTGGGGACACGCATCACGCTGGGGCACGCACTCGGTCTACTCATGGGGGCGGAAGCAGGGGTGAGGATCGGCAGAACCTTTTTTCAATAGGCTGGGTTCTTAGGGTAAGTCAGGAGACGGGATGAGTCAAGCGGAGCGACCGGGAGGCCAGCGGCAACGGTTGCACGCCCACAACTCGTCTGGCCGCCACCGCCACGTCGCCTCGCCGATACGCCGCTGCCCGTCCTGCATCACTCGGAACCGGCAGCCCCGCGCCTGGGTGCAGGCATCCGCCGGTCGTTGCCGGTGACGACGCTGACGCTCCCCAACGCCGCACCGGGGGCCATCGTCACATAACTATAACTTCGCCCCTTAACGGTAAGCGGTCGCCTGGAGGTTGAAGAGTTCGGCGTAGCGCCCGTGCTGGAGGACGAGCGCGTCGTGCGAGCCGTTCTCGATGATCTGGCCCCCTTCCAGCACCATGATCCGGTCGGCGAGGCGCACGGTGGAGAAGCGGTGCGAGATGAAGAACGCCGTCTTCCCCGCCGTCAACTCCTGGATGCGCGCGAAGATCTCGTACTCCGCCTGGGCGTCGAGCGCGGCGGTCGGCTCGTCGAGGATCAGGATCTGCGCGTCGCGCATGAAGGCGCGGGCGAGCGCGATCTTCTGCCACTCGCCGCCCGAGAGTTGGTGCCCCTGATCGAACCACTTGCCGAGGGTCGTGTCGTACCCCTGCGGCAGGCGCGTCACCACCCCGTCCGCGCCGCTCTGCGCCGCCGCCGCCTCGATCCGCGCCAGATCGTCGGCCGCTTCGAGACGCCCGACGCCGATATTCTCGCGGGCGCTGAGGAAATAGGTGACATAATCCTGGAAGATCACGCCGACCTCGCGGCGCAACGCGGCGGGATCGTACTCGCGGATGTCCACCCCGTCGATCAGGATCTGGCCGCTGTCGGGGTCGTAGAGGCGGGTGAGCAGCTTGACGACCGTCGTCTTCCCCGCGCCGTTGCGCCCGACGAGCGCGACCGTCTCCCCCGGCGCGATCGTGAACGAGACGCCGTCGAGCGCCGGTTCCTCGCGCCCCGGATAGGTGTAGCTGACGTCGCGGAACTCGATTCCCTGCGTGAAGTGGCGCGACACCGGGACAGGATGCTCCGGCGCGCGGATGATCGGGGTGAAGGCGAGGAGCTCGAAGAGGGTATTGAGGTAGAGGGTATTCTCGTACATCGAGGAGAGGCCGCCGAGCAACCCCTGGAAGTTGCTCTGCACCTGGCTCGCCGCCCCGGTGTAGACCGTCAGCCCGGCGATGTTGATCGTGCCGCGCACCGCCAGGAGCGCCACGTAGAGGTAGGTGCCGCCCGAGGTGAGCAGCGTCAGCGCCCCCCAGGCGAAGCCGACGAGGTAGCGGCGGACGAGCAGCCCCTGATTCTCGGCGATGAATTTGGCCGCCAGCGTGCGATAGCGCGCGACGAAGAAGTCGCCGAGGGTGAAGAGCTTGATCTCCTTGTTGTAGGTGTCGGTCGTCAGCAGGGTCGTCAGGTACGACATCAGCCGCCGTTCGGGCGACTGGCGGCGCATCTGCTGATACCCCTGCCAGCCGTAGCGCGTGGAGGCGATGAAGGCCGGGATCGGGGCGAGCAGGGCGACGATCGCCAGGAGCGGGCCGAGCCGCAGCAGCAGCGCGATCATCGAGAGGAAGGTCAGCAGGGTGCGGACGAGGCCGAAGACCCCCGACACCATCTGGACCGGGCGGAACGCCGCCTCGCGCTGCGCCTGCTGCAACTGGTCGTAGAAGGTCGCATCCTCGAAGAAGCGCAGATCGAGGCCGTTGGCGTGCTCCATGATCAGCAGCTGGACCCGGTTGGCGGTGCGATCCTGGAGGAGTTGCTGCGCGACGTTCTGCAACGTCTGCAGCAGGCTGTTGAGCGTCAGTAGCGCGAACTGCACCGCCGCCAGGATCACGATGCGGCGGACCGCCGTCGCGTCGCCGCCGCGCTGCACCCCGTCGACCACCGCCTGGAGGAGTTGCCCGGCGAGCCAGACCTGCGCCGCCGGGGTGGCGCTTTGCAGCAGCGTGATCAGGCCGAGCGCCAGGGTGAAGCCCCGGTGCGTCTGCCAGACCAGGCCGAGGACGCGCGGCACGCCCACCAGCGAGGCGTGTATCTTTCTTTTCTCATCAGATAGATCAGACATCAGGCGCTGCAAGTTGCTTAGCATAGTAAACCCTTACGTCATAACATGGCGAAAAGCGAGATAGCCCTGTCGCTTGCTGTAGTTCGATGCAATTAGGTGGATCGCGACAGTTACATCAACTATGCGATGTGACACGAGTAAATATAAGCCCCGCATCGCGAAAAATTTACTGAGGTTTTTACCAGTTCTTAAAGTGAGATCCACCATTGGGAAAACACGTAGTTATACGGTTCCGAATCGTCTGGAAGCTATGTATTCTGTATACAGGACTCATGAAGGAGTGCCTGGTCAATCCTTCGAAGGCATGGTTAAGTCGGCACGTAAATATATATTCGTGTCTTCTCGTTCCGCCTCGACCGACACTCAAGGGAAATGCATTGCCGACAGTCTTAGATAGACTGCTAGAAAGATAAGGCATGATGATGTTATCTACTTATGTTATTTCGTTCTGCCGAGTCGCCATCGGTATAATATTTCTCGTAGCGTTCACCGGAAAGGTTTCACATATTAATACTTTCGCGCATACTGTAGCGCGATTCGATATGCTCCCATCACGCTATATAGGCGCTGCTACCTTGCTCTTCCTCAGTAGTGAAGCGCTCATTGTGATGGCGATGCTTATTGCTGGACCACTTTTACCCTCTGGTTTTGCTTTAGCAATTGTCCTACTCACCATCTTTACGCTCGCACTGCGACGTGCGCTCGCACGAAGCCTCCAGGCCTCCTGTAACTGTTTCGGCGACACTGACAAGACAATCTCTCGCTATGATGTATGGCGAAATTACAGCTTTATCTTGTTGGCCCTTCTGGCTTGGGGAATCTCGATTCAAGCACCTCAAAACTCGACAACGCTGAATATCCTCGAATGGTTTGTGATCGTCATACCAGCAATCGGGCTCACAACTGTGTGGATGCACCTGGAGGAGATTTTTCAGATTTTCCAGCAGAACTAGTGGTAGTAGAACGATGTGGTCGACTAGGAGGAGTGACATGGAACAGATGTTGGTTATTGGCATGGTGTTGCTCTGGGTGGTGGTATTGTGCAATTTCGTTATAACACTTGCTCTAGCTCGCAATATGCAGAGCAAGGCTGCCGCTCTCCGACCGTTGGTGCCGGGGCAACCGGCACCGACCTTCGCCGCCGAGACGGCGGCGGGGGGGCATGTGACCCTGGCCGACTACGCCGGACGCGCGGTGGTCCTCCTCTTCGTCAGCCCGGATTGCGCCCCCTGCCGCATGGCCGTGCCGGACTACGAGGCGCTCGCCCCGCTGGCCGCGCGCCAGGGGGTCGCGCTGGCGCTGGTCAGCCTGGCCGACGCCGCGCGCACGCGCGCCTTCGTGGCGGAGGTTGGCACACGGCTGCCGACGCTTGTGGCACCGCCGGAGAGCAATCCCCTCAAGGACGCCTACAAAATCCAGGGCACGCCGACCTACTGCCTGATCGACGCGCAGGGGGTGGTCCAGGGTGGCGGCTACCCGAACCGGGCGCAGGGCTCATGGCAGGCACTGGTGGAGGGATGGGAGGCCGCTGAACAGGCACCAGCACCTATGCCAAAAGCCGCGACTGCAAGCTAACTTCTTATTAGCCAATTCTGTTTACTATCGCGGAGGTGGCCTATGGAATAAATCTTCTTGGGGAGTGTAATTGCTTTAGACGATGAATGGCTCCATTGCTGAACCATGTAGAAGGAGGTCCGACAATGCACGTCACACAACCGGAGAACGTACTAGCCGTAATCAGTCGTATGAGTGGTCGTCTGAAACCGCTTGACACGCTGATCGGCGTTGTCACCGAGCGTATCATTCCGCAGACGAAAGCCACGGCCTGTCACGGTAGTGCCTATTTCTGCGACTGGAGTCCATGTTACTCGTACTTCCAGTCAGAGTGCCCCAATACTAATGGCATTGGTTATTATCTCTGGCATGCACCTGATTGGCATTATTGTCCCAACCCTGGCCCACCGTGCGTACAGTGTGGTTGTGATCACTAATCATAATGTCGTAGGGTTAGACATTATGCTTCTCGTGGCTCGCGGTCAGGTGACCGCGAGCCCCTTTCCTAGTTTTACAGTTGTACTTGGACAATCGGTTGGAGTCGCGAATAGTACGAACATCGAAGTGCAACTGTAAAATCGCTATTAGCCTTTGTGCTAGTTCCCGGCAGTTGACAATGCGTTCTCTTCAACGGTACGGGGCATGGTGCCGAGGCACACCCGCGCGCTGAGGAGGGCCAGACGATGAGAGCCGAGTGCGAAGACTTCTGCTTGTGGACCTACGTAGTAGTCGATGAGTCGTGGCGGCAACTGCCGCCGATGTACAAGCCGACGCGTGGGTCGTAGCAAGAGCGAGTCGATCACGATGGCGTTGATGGTCAAGTGCTGCGGGTGGACACAGGAGACGACGCTGCGGCGTCACTGGCGGGGACACTGGTACCTTTCCCCTGTGATCTCCGATCGCACCCCCTTCGATCGGCGGAGGCGCGATCCGGTGCACGTGCTCAACGTTACCGCCGGGGGAATTCTATGTCATTGTTCAAAATTCCGATAATGGGTTACGTTCTGATTGGCATGTTTGTTAGCTGGGCGCTCTCTCGATACGCATTACTTGTTGTCACGATCGAGGGAACCAGTATGTCACCCACACTGGAACCTGGCGATCGGGTACTAACGCTTCGCCATTGGCCGATTCGATTTTTACGAAGAGGTCAGATTGTCCTCATAGGAGGCAGCGCTATAGGGCCAACTGAAAACCAGCATCTACCTTCTATAAAGCGAATCATTGGCTTACCTGGCGATACACTTACTACATCACTAAACGAATTGAATGATTTCCATCGGGCTCGCGAGTTGCCCGCGCATGATCATCGGGGAATGCGTCTGTGGTATATACCTGCCGGAGCCATCTTCGTTCGCGGCGACCATCCCATTGGTGGTTTCGATTCACTCTCTTGGGGGCCAATTTCTAAGCGAAGTGTGCGAGCTGTCATGCTCATGATGCTGCCAGGTAAGAATGCAACTAAAGTAGCCCTTCGGTCACCTCTAACTAGGGCACCGCAGATGCGTCGACCGTTGGTGCCGGGGCAACCGGCACCGACCTTCGCCGCCGAGACGGCGGCGGGGGGGCATGTGACCCTGGCCGACTACGCCGGACGCGCGGTGGTCCTCCTCTTCGTCAGCCCGGATTGCGCCCCCTGCCGCATGGCCGTGCCGGACTACGAGGCGCTCGCCCCGCTGGCCGCGCGCCAGGGGGTCGCGCTGGCGCTGGTCAGCCTGGCCGACGCCGCGCGCACGCGCGCCTTCGTGGCGGAGGTTGGCACACGGCTGCCGACGCTTGTGGCACCGCCGGAGAGCAATCCCCTCAAGGACGCCTACAAAATCCAGGGCACGCCGACCTACTGCCTGATCGACGCGCAGGGGGTGGTCCAGGGTGGCGGCTACCCGAACCGGGCGCAGGGCTCATGGCAGGCACTGGTGGAGGGATGGGAGGCCGCTGAACAGGCACCTAATCCTCGCTAAGCTTGTGACTTAACCTCGTCTGCGCTCATCAGTAACGGCTGGGGCAATTGGTATCGCCCGGACCTAAGCAAAAGTCTGACACGCATCCTTGACCGATTCTGGCGCTATGACTGGAAATCCGCGCCAGCAAAACATGTCGAACTTCTGCCTACGTGCTTAGCCCATCGGCCTGGGGACCACCCCCTATCGCAAGCCGCGTGGCTGTCGAGCACACCATCGGGCGACTGCGCCGCTACGCGTGCGCTGACCTAAACCGACCGCCACCACCAGCGCGGCCACACCACGCGGGCGCACAGTGGCAGGGCTGGTCAATCGGTAACTGCGGTGCCATCATGCCTCACCTGCCGCCGGGGGTCGAGAACCACTCGCCCCCGGCCTTATTATGACGAATATCTGCTCTATTGGTGATAGATGTCATGGCGGAAATGTGATACATGTAAGTATGCAAACCATATAATTAGTTGTGTAATATGGTAGAAGTATTTTTTCGATGCTTTGCCACAGCCAATATTGTCCTCCAATTACCGGAGTATCCATGTCCGACTGTACTAGCACCTACTCAGAGCAGTAATTTCGAGGAATTGTAATCGGAGGGAGATATTATGTTTAGGAGGACGATCCAAATAATAGTAGTTGACGACCAGTCGCTGCTACGATTTGGTATTTGTACTCTCTTAAAGACGTCTACCGAGTCGTTTTGTGTAGAGGAAGTAGATAATGTGAGGGCGCTTCGTTGCTCTTTACACGTTCTACAACCAGATATTCTCTTGGTGACCTCGCGTGCGTTACGGCCAGAAATCGCTACTAACATTGTCCTTCTGCAGAGCGATTGTTCACAAATGCGAATTGTACTGCTCGCAGAGGCTCGAGAAACTGATGTGTATACGCTGCGCTCCGTCGGGATAGCCGGAATTATTTGTCACGATGAGGCAGCGACAGTGTTGTTAGCGGCACTGATGAGCGTAATACAGGGGGAATGTTGGTTCAGTCCGCAAATATTGTCTTCGCTTTTGAGCGGGAAAGCAAGATCACCTGTCACTCAACTGACCGCACGTGAGCAAGAAGTATTAGCTCTTCTTGCCACAGGGAAGCGCAATGTCGAACTCGCACAAGTGCTGAGCGTATCGGTAAGGACTATCGAGTTCCACATTCACAACATACTAACGAAGCTTGGAGTCCGCTCACGACTTGAAGCAACACGCCAATTCTATCAACACCAACACACGACCTAAAAATAACCATACTGACCACGCCTCGCCTTATGATGTGTGACACCGGCGTGTAATCAGCGTGGCAGGAAAATCACCCCTTGGGCGAGCGCGAAACGGCTTTCCAGCGCCAAACCTGCCTCTCCTACCTGCCAGTTATGCTGCCATCTCAGGTACACGCCGGCGTCACCGATGATGTGGCGAGGCGTGTACTGACATACGCGTGAGCGAACTCGTTGCCATCCAACTCGACGCAGTCGAGCCAAATACGCATCAACCGGGGCAAGGGAGGCCGGGAACGGGTCGCCCCCTTCCCGGCGGCCTCCAAGGAAACCCTAACGTTGCACATGGCGGCGATGGGGTGCCAGGGGGCGACGCACCACACCTCCTCATGACTTGGTTTACACATAGCGATCCTGACAGTGGCAGGGTTATCGTCGAGTAGCACCCCGTATCATAGTGTTATTGCTTGATGATCGCGCACCCGACAGCACCAATTTCCGCCACCCTATAGTGAAGCATGTGTATAGGAGGTCATGAGGAGGCGTGGCATCGTGAGCAGGTATAAAAGTGAGGCAACCGCAGTTTCAACATCTGTATAGAGTGTGGCAGAAGCAACGCACCACAGATCAGTCATCGGTGAAACCGTGGTGGTAGGCCCAGGCTGTTGCCTCGGCGCGAGTGTGGACGCCGAGCTTATCGTAGAGGCGACTGAGGTAGTTGCGTAGCGTCTGCTCAGTCACGCCGAGAGTAACGGCGAGGCGCGACGTGTCCCAGCCTCCAATCAGCAAGCGCAGCAACTGACGCTCTCGTGCGGTCAGGTCGGGCGGCGTTTCCTCGCCTGGTACGAGGGACTGACCGGGTACCAGCTTCGCCATGATGGGACGGCTGAACCAGGTGCCGCCGGCAGAAACCGCGCGGATCGCCCGTACCACGGCGTCCAGCGGGTCGTCCTTGAGGACGTAGCCGGTCACGCCGTGAGCGACAAGTTCACGCGCATGGATCACGGCGTTGTGGGCCGTCAGGATCACGATCTGGATTGCCGGCCAGTGCGTGCGAATATAGACGACGGTCTCGAGCGTCGGCGGACCGGGCATGCTCAGGTCGAGAACGAGGACGTCGGGGTGCAGATCGTCACTGAGACGACGCGCCTCATCACCGGTGATCGCTTCCCCCACCAGCACAATGTCAGGGTTCACCGCTACGGTAGCGCGCAGTCCCGCGCGCACCAATGGGTGATCATCGGCCAGCAGCACCCGAATCGGCACAGCCATCATCGCCCTCCTCGAATACCAGCGGCAGCCGTACCGCGATGACCGTTCCCGCTCCGGGAGTGCTGCTGATGGTACAGTTCCCCCCGAGCCATTCGGCGCGCTCGACGAGGCCGATCAGTCCGAAGTGACCTTCCCGCGCCAGCCCGCCCGATCGAGGTGGCATGACGAAACCACGGCCATCGTCGCGGACGCTGAGGGTCACGGCGTTGGCCTCGCGGCGGAGCGTGACGACCGCCTGGCGTGCCCGCGCGTGCGTGAGGATATTGCGTAGCGCTTCCTGCGCCATGCGGAAGAGGCCGTGTGCTACCGACAAGGGAAGTGCGGAGGCACGCGGATCCAGTTCCAGGGTGATCGTCGGCAACGCGGATACCTGCTCGCGACGGAGTTGCGCCGCGTATTCTTCTAAGGCTCCTGGCAGCCCGAAGTCCTCCAGCCCGGCGGGCCGTAATTCGCCGATCAGCCCGCGCAACTGAACGACGACGGCGAGGAGATGCTCCTGCCACTCGTCCAACGTGTCGGCGAGTTCGGGGCGCAATAGCTCGACCCGTCCCCGGCTCGCCTGGAGATCGTAGCGGAGTCCCAGCAACTCCTGCACCGGGCCATCGTGCAGATCCCGCGCCAGGCGCAGGCGTTCTGCCTCCCGACTCTCCGAAAGCTGGCGGCGCGCCTCGTCCCGCTCGGCCTCGGCCAGCGCCCGGGCGGTCACATCGGTCGCCACGCCGATCACGCCGCTGACGGCCCCGGCCTCGTCGCGGAGGGGAGCGTAATGAGTGGCGAAGACGAGCCCGCCCACCGCGACGCGCGCCTCGACCGCCTCGCCCGCGAGCGCGCGGCGCGCATAGTCGCCGATCGCGCTGGGGCAGGCCCCCCCGGCGAAGACCGGATAGCCCAGGACCTCCGCCGCCGCGTGGCCGAGCGCGATCAGGCTGCGGCCCGACACGAACGTGACCACCCCTTTCGTGTCGAGGGTGAAGAGGATGACCGGGGCGTTCCCGACGACGATCCGCAGTCGGGCCTCGCTCGCCCGGAGCGCCGCCTCGGCCTGCCGCCGCGCGGTGACGTCGCGCACCACCGCGCAGAGTAGTGGGGGCTCGCCCGCAAGGGCGACGGCGCCGACCTCGACGGGCATCGTCGTGCCGTCCGCGCGGCGGTAGTCCCGCTCGCCGATCGGGTCCTGGCCGCCGACGACGATCGCGGCGACATTGGCGTCGACGATCGCGCGCTCGGCGATGACGACATCGTAGAGCGTGCGCGCCGATAGCGCCGCCTCGGTGTAGCCGAGTAGCCGTTGGAGGGCGGGATTCGCCTCCACAATCCGCTTGCTCCCGGCCTCGAAGAGGAAGATGCCCTCGGCGGCCTGCTCCACCACCGCCCGGTAGCGCGCCTCGCGGGCGCGCAGGGCCGCCTCGGCCGCGACGCGCGCGGTGATGTCCTCGACCATGCCGATGGCATACTGCGGCGCGCCCGCCACGTCGCGCACGAGCGAGGTGGTCAGCCGCCCCCAGGCGGTCGTGCCGTCGGGGCGCAGGTAGCGCTTCTCGAGCTGGTAGTGATCGCGCCGCCCCGCGACGAGCTCGGCGAAGAGCGCCCGATCCTGGGCGGCGTCCTCGGGGTGGGTGGCGGACCCGAAGCCGTGCTCGTCGGCCCCGACGCCGTCGCGCCCGGTGAGGCGGGCGAGGGCGGGGTTGACCATGAGGGGGCGGCGGTCGAGGTCGGCGAGGCCGATGCCGATCGCGGCCCCCTCGAAGATCGCCCGGAAGCGCGCCTCGCTGTCCCGGAGCGCCGCCGCAGCCCACGCGCGCTCGGTCACGTCCACCCCCATCCCCAAAGTGCCGACGATCGCCCCGGCGGCGTCGCGCAGCGGCTCGACACGGACC
>JAABUM010000922.1_pt1 | contig 47286 bp, 75 predicted proteins | sample 5559161 | NCBI WGS metagenome assembly JAABUM01 (sample SAMN10711868, study PRJNA513369) | rock metagenome | isolation source: Antarctica rocks | place: Antarctica: Victoria Land, Siegfried Peak nord
CGCCATGCTCTCAATTTGGCATGTCGTGTACTATGTCGTGTGCCAGCAACTTCATGTATCAAATTCGTACATCGCAGGTGCTGCCGGTAGAGCGGGGCAGGGGCATGGACCAGCCAGGCATGCGTGCGGCGGAGCGCCGTCTCGCCGCCGGCGACTGGGTGCACATCTTCCCGGAGGGCACGCGCTCCCGCGACGGCCAAGGCATGGGCCCCCTCCGGTGAGCCAAGAGGGGTGTGCGCGCCTCCCGCTGCCCTGCAACCGAGGGCCAGATGCAACGCCTTGCTTGACGGTTGGTCACACACCTGAGAGTTCGGGTCGCTGGAAGTGGGCGGACATCAGGCTGCGCATTTCACCCTGAAGGCGTTCATCCAGGCGCCCAATGAGACCTGAAAGTGAAACATCGTCAGACCTTGCTTGCTTTGCGCTCTGCAGGTCGGGGGTGGGGCGGCTGGTGGCGGCGTGCGAGGCGCCGCCGCTGGTGGTGCCCATAGTGCATGCGGGCATGCAAGCCGTCATGCCGCGCGGCCGCAGCCTGCCGGTGCCCGGCCAGAAGGTTCGACCTGCCTCATGTTTTGCCTGCCTGCCCCTCATCAAAACGAGGAATGCGCATCAGTTGGGGTAGCTAATAGCTCGGCAGTAGCTGTCGCGGCTTGCGGCACGCCACAGCTGCAGAGGTAGGCTCTGTGAGGTCAGCAACAATGGAGGCCTTCGGCCACCATGGTGCCCAGGGCCTACTTGTGCACCTGTGATATACCACATGTATGTTTCGCAGGTGCGCGTGCTGATTGGGGAGCCGATTCCGGTGGACGACCTGCTGGCGGCGGCGGACGCGCAGCAGTGGCCCGATGCGCAGCTGTACCGCGCCATTACTGCCCGCATCTCCGTGTCCATGACCGCTCTCAAGGTGTGGGAGGAACGCCAAACAGGTCATTGCCGTGCGACTGCGTGACCTCGAAAACCCAGAAGGCACCTTGTTGCCCGCCCTCGCATCTGAATCTGGTGCTCATCTGACCAGGTACATGTTCATGCCTAGGCTGCAACAACAGGGGTGGAGCCGTTGTGTCGAGATGCTTAGCATCACTGCCCACACAGCAGCAAGACGTTTCCAGAACAATTCAAACATGGTGCCCGCCCCGCGCAGGCGCAGCTGGACGGGGTGGCGCTGCCCGCGGCGGTGGCGGCGGGCATTGACGAGACACAGATGCTGCCCATGATCGAGGACGAGTTGGATGCGGGGAGCCACTCCTGGGCCGGCGGCGCGCGCCAGGCGGCGGGCCTGCCCTCTGTCAGCTCGCAGGCGCAGGCCGCGATTTCGGTTTCGATTACGGTTGGCGGCGCCGTCACAGGGCCTCCGCACGCCGCTGCGCTGCCGGCGAGCGTGCGCAGCCTGCTGCTGGCGAGCCCGCTGGCCGGAGTGGCCAGCAGCAATGGCGGCGGCGTCGGCGACGCTCGTGAGGCGGCGTGGCAGCTGGCCGGCTCCGCGGCCGCCTATGCGCAGGAGCGCATGCGGTACATGGGCGCGATGCTGGCGGCGCCGGGTTTGCGCCTGCAGCCTGTGCTTGCTGTGTAAGTGATCTAGTCAGAGGCAGCTGTCTTGCAAGCCGGTGCAGGGTCCAACGCCCTGCGCCGCTGCAAACAAGGTAGAGTTTTTAGAGGGAGAGATGTTTGTCAGCATGTTGAGAGCCGTGAGCCGGGTTTCCGGGAGACAGAACAAGACCGACATATAGGTAGTGCTTTTAAGACAGGTGTATCTCCAGTTGACGAGGTGTTTGTGATCCGGCACGTCAGGCAGCTCAGAGTGTGTGTGCCGCTGCATTTGGCTGCCAAAGCGTAGCGGCTCCAGCCCTATAAGGCCAGACAGATCACAGTATTGATAGCAGCTTCCCAACTTCGAATGTAATGAAACGGTGACGCCTGCTGCAAATGCCACACCTTGGGTCTACTCTGCATTGCGTGCGCAAGGCTGTGCATGAACATCACTGTTCCTTCCAGCTGCCGCCTGAACAGGTGCATGCTGCATTTTGCTCATCAGACTGCCACTTTCCGCTTCAGCAGAAATTCAGGTCGCTGAACAGTGTTGCGAAGACTGTTCTCCTCAACGCTCCCAGCTCGCAACCCCGATTTGCAGCCATTTCGTGCCAAACTAGGACTATCCAACTGTTGAGAGACCCCTCAAACATCAGCGTTTCAGGTGTATGACCGTTAGCTTTCTTCAGAGACCTACCTCGCACCGAAAACAGCAGCTCTTTGTGCTTGTCACCAAACGACCTGCAGGAATTGGGCCGCAATGCCCGCGCCCAGCGTGGTCGTGCAGGCAGCCAAGGACGAGCCTGTGACCATAATTGCGAACGCGCTAGCGTCAGAAAGCGTGCCGGAGACGCTGCCGGACACCGCGTTCGCCTGCGTGGGCGATACCATCGATGTCAGCATGCAGGACGGCTTTCTGCGGTGCGGCGGCCATTTCTGTCTGTTCAGCGGCTGCCTGGCGTTTTTCACAGCTCCAGCAGCTATCAATCTCGCTGTCCATACGACGTGAAGCCGTTTGTTGTAACGTCACAGGGGCCACGGCACGCAGGTGGTGGACGGCAAGCTTATGGCGACGCTGTGCGGCGTCATCGAGGTGCGGCAAACATGCTGCATCAAACATCTGCCCTGGGTGATGCATGATGCCAAACGCCGGGCAGCGCTGTTTCTGGATCTCCATGGCGCCCTTCTGGGTGCATGTCCTCATTGCTTGGCTGCCATGCAAAAGTTGCACGGCCGCTGTTGCAATTCCATGCGCCGCTGCGCAGCGTGTGAACAAGCTGGTGTCGGTGCGGCCGCTGGCGAGCCGCTACGTGGCGGAGCTGGGAGACGTGGTGGTGGGCCGCGTCACGGACGTCGCCGGCAAGCGCTGGCGCGTCGACATCAGCGCGCAGCAGCAGTCCATTCTGCAGCTGTCCGCGGTCAACCTGCCTGGCGGCATCCAGGCAAGCTTGCTCGTTGATGTGGATACAGGCTTCAGGTTAAGCATCAAAAGACTGACATCGAAGCACGGAGACAGGCCATCCTGCTGCTGTCGGGTGCCAACCTTCTCCGGCGGCAGCCAGGCGAGCGACAGCTTGACCGGCAATATTTCAACTCGTGTTGTCCGTGATGCAATAATGGACCTGGCGCCCAGCTGCAGGCCATTCTGCAGCTGTCAGCGCTCAAACTGCCCGGCAGCGTCCAGTCACGTCGAGACGAAGACACTGAGCTGTCTGCAATTGGTTCGAGGTTGGCAGATGCAGCAAGTCAAAGCATAAGAGGCTGCAGGAATCACAGGACAGCACCGAATCTCTGGCGATGGCCATTCCCGAAACTGGACGCGAAAGCTCACCAGTGGTTTACGGGTCTGCAGCTGCGGCGCACGGTGGCGGATGAGCTGAACATGTGGTCGCGCAGTCGAGGAGGTAACCTAAATATTGGAAACTTCCTCTGGCTTGCTAAGGCGGTACCAGTCTTTGTACATCCCTGCAGCGGCGGCGCACAGCGGAGGACGAGCTGAACATGCGGGCGCTGTACGGTGAGGGCGACCTCATCAGCGCGGAGGTGCAGTCCTTCTACGCCGACGGTGCCGTGGCGCTGCACACCCGCAGCCTCAAGTACGGCAAGGTACAGAACACTGTATAACGCACCGGCAGCGGAGTCGGTCAATGTGCTTATTGTCTACATCCAACTTCTACGCGGACGGCGCCGTCGCGCTACACCCGCAGCCTCAAGCACGGCAGGGTGTATCAGTTTGCGCAAAAGGTGAAGTGCAGCACAGGCGGCTGCCGAGCATGCATGAAACACTCAGCTCCAGCTGACAAGCATGGTACGAGATGACATGCCGTTTCATTCAGGTTGGCATCATGCAGCAGCGTTGCTTTTGCAGAGCCTTCGTGGCGCGCTCGCAGACCTCCACATTTTGATGCCTGACGTCGTGGCCGCAGCTGGTGGGCGGGCAGCTGGCGCGGGTGCAGCACAACCTCATCAAGCGGCAGAAGATGCACTTCACGTCGCTGGAGGCCATCGGCGTGGACGTCATCTTCGGCGTCAACGGCAGCGTGTGGGTCAAGCCCTGGGCGCCAAAGCCGGCGGCCGACCCAGCCCAGCAGCAGCAGCCGGAGGCGGATACAGCGGCAGATGCGTCGCCAACGGCGGTTGCCAGTCCGGAACAGCGACAGGCGGTGTGCCGGGCGGCCAATGCGGTGCGGGCGCTGGCCGCGCTGCAGTTGCCGATCCATGCGGACGCGGTTGGCGCGGTGGTGGCTCTGGCGGCGGCGGAGGAGGTGTCACTGTCGCACATGCTGCAGGCGCCCTTCCTGTCGCTGGTGGCGGCGCAGGAGGCGCAGCAGCGCACGCAGACAAACGCGATTTAGCTACCATCAGCGTGCTGGGGTTGTAAATCATATAAGTCACATAGGTGATGCTGCGCTTGATGGTGAAGATTGTTGATCATGTTTTGGCGCCGCGTCAAGCCGCCGCCGCCGCTTTCCGAGGCCGGATGAGTTAGCTGTGAGCTTAGCTTGCCAGCCGTGCTTCGGCCATAGGTTGCCGAACGTCTGTTCACTCGCCCGACAAGCAATGGCTCGGTGCATGAATGTAAGGGCACCAACGTGGACAGTTGCCAGCACAGTGATGTGCTTGCATGGTGGCATCGATGCAGACGCCAGCTCTTCGTCATTTGCGCATTTTCATTACACATCACTATGCATGCGTGATCTCGTGATATGACTGCGTCACTGCCCAGCGAGGTGGCCGTGCTCAGCGAACTCAAATGCGTATTCCCAGAGCACAATCTGTCCCTGCTCAAAGCAATCGCAAAGCAGCACAACTTCAATTTAGAGCTTGCCGTGGCGAACGTACTGGCTGGTGAAGATGATTCGGAGAAGCCCATCAAGGTGAGGGCACTGCGGTCGACCTCTGTGACTTACGTTGGTGCCAAAGCTGTGCCGCTGTCACGCTTGAGCGGATTCCGCTCACACTCCCGCAGGTGCCCCACCTGCAGCAGCCGAAGGACTGGCTGCGCAAGGGCAAGCCAAAGGGCGGAGGAGCCGGCGGCTGGCACGCTCTCACCGCCAAAACCTCGGGCAAGCCGGCCGCCGAGCAGCCGCGGTACCGGGCAGCATCCGCGCCGAACGTGGAACGCCCGCGCCATGACGACAGCGGCGAGTTCCCCAGCCTGGATGGGACGAGCAGGAAGGGAAACGAAGCCACCCCACCAGCTCAGTCGAACAGTACACCGCATGGCGACAAGGGCGGCGCTGGGCGGCCGGCATCTGCCGGAGCATTCGGCGGACGTGCAGCACTCGGCGGCGGCGGCCGAGCAGGCAGGCGCAGCAGACAGACGTCAGGCGGGCCCTCGGCCGACACAGAAGACGCTGCAGCGCTCAGCCGAGATTTCGTCAGAGTAGTGGGCCGCAGCGACTCGGCCAAGCGGGACGCAGAAGATGCAGCGCGGGAGCGGTGGCAGCTGGGAGAGGCAGAGGTGGCGTCGCTGCACCCCTGGGCGGGCCACGACCTGGTGCAGGTGAGGGCTTGACAAGTGACGGCCTGACAAAGCGAAGACAGGCGGTGTAGTCTCTATGCTGATGCTCTCTATTATTGCTACGTCATAGATGTCAATCTGTTGCCTCTGGGCTTGTCGCGATTGCAGCCATCAATGCAGACGCCAACTCTCAACACATGGTAGGCGTGGTTTGCATTCTTTGAGAGTAACGAGACATTCACTGCGCGCTGTAGGCGGTGCTCGCGGGCGTCGGCGGCGACAAGCCGGCGGCAGCGCAGGTGCTGGAAGAAATGTGCACAGCTCGCCTGCACCAGCAGCGGCGCAGCAGCGACAGCGGCGCCCGCCGCAGCGGCGACAGCGGCGTGGCGGCATCGCCGCCGATGCTGCACGCGCCGGTGCGGCACACGCCAGACGCGGCCCTGCAGGCTGCCGACGGCAGCGCAGGCGGCAACGACGGCGCGGCGCGGCCGGAGCGTTGGCCAAAAGGGCACCTGGCGGAACCGGCGGACGACCACGAGCTGGCTGCTGACCTGGCGGAGGAGCCGTACAGGTGTATTCTCTCTTTTGTGTCACATAGATTAAGTGATCGAGACTAACATCATCGGCAATCTTTGAAAGTTGAGCTGCTGGTGTCAACTCATGGACAATTGTCTTGCTGCGTCACACTGCCGTGGCTCTAGAAACAGAGTGCAGTGCCTGTGCCCGCAGAGCTGGACGTTCCTTACCGGTCCTGAAGCTTTGAAATAGCACTGAACTTGCGTTGGGTGTCGCAACGTGTTTTGAGCCAGGTTCCGCCGGCCCCTGGTGCAGGCACCATCGCAGTGAGGCGATCCGGCTGACGCACACATGGCAGCGAGGCATGCACAGAGCGGCGGCCGCCTTTGCGGTGGGCGACAAGGCGGCGGCCAGCCGCATTGCGCAGGCAGCGCGCAGAAAGAGGTGACAGAGTTTTCAAACGATTCTCCACTCGCTTTCGACGCCGCAATTGTGCAGGAAATCAATTCGGCGTGCACCTGTGGCGGTCATAAGCCTGTTTGCAGATGTCGTCAGGAGATGCATCATCAGTCGTTGCTTCACTGGCCGTTTCCTCTCCGAGCACCTGTCCAGGCCGCTCGCCCTTCAAACATGCATTCCATGCATTCCTGCAGGGAGGAGGCGCTGGCGGCGCATGAGGCAGCCGCGGCCAAGATCCTGCGGGAGAACAATGCCGGCAAGGGGCGTGGCGCCGCCGAGCTGGACCTGCACGGGCTGCACACCTCTGAGGCCGTCGCCGCGCTGGACGCCCACCTGCGAGGTACCGACAGCATGAAACGACGTGGAACGAAACGTGTGTTTGTGTAAATTTGTGTTTGTAGCTGCTCAGGACTGGGTACCATTTGGTGAAAAGAAAGCGCCTGCTTCTGTGTGCACGGCTGCCCTGACGAAAGGCAGAGGTGACAATGCATAGCTGTTGTCAGCTTGTCGGCGGAATTCGCCATGCCTTGGGAGATTGTTCATCCGGTATGTGGTACTTGCTACAGGCGTGGAGGAGGGCGGCGCCGGTGGACATAGTGCAGACCTCATGGGCCACGATGCACAGCTGCCGTCAAAAGACAAGCCTCATTTGTGCCCTTCACGCTACAGGGCTGGAAGAGGCCGGCGCCGAGGGCGCCGGCGTGGACAGGGTGCGTGCCATCGTGGGCCGCGGGCGGCACAGCTCCGCCGGCGAGGCGTCGCTGCCGCGCGCTGTGGAGAGCTACCTGCTGGACAGGTGGTTTACTGATCCCGTGAAGATATAGACATGCATGTTTATAGCTTGCATGTTCATAGCTTTCTCAATAAAGTTGTACTGTACTCGATCTTACTATTGTGCACGAACAGCGGCCGGCGCTTCACAGCCAAGCGCGGCGCCTTCGAGGTGGCCGTCCGGCGTGGCGCAGCGCGGCCCGGTGCCACCGGCGCTGCGCGATAACGTGCGGCCGGGCTACCGGTCAACAAGCTTCGAAGACTCAACGGGCTGCCAACAGGCGAGCGCAGTAACCCGGCCGCTGGACATGGCACGGCAGCTGGCTGCAGTGGCATGCGGCTGGTCAGAAGGTGGAAGCGTGACCTTCTGCGATGGACACACTGCTCACCCGCTCACATTGGCCTCAGCAGCCGGAACGTCTTTCCAGGGTGTGGGGAAAGCGAGACCTGACAGATGCTCTCGCGCCAGTGATGCAACGAATTTTTTGATACAGCTGTCCGTTGACACTATGATTGGTTTCAGGATGGCTTGCGACACTCCCGATCGATTGTTGATCAGTTGTCCAACCGCCGGTTGTTGTCAGGGATCACTGTTGTCCGCAATTCAAATTACACTTTGTCGCACTATTGCAGACCCATTTGATGCCGCAATCACTGATTTAAGAAACAATCCCCTACTATGTCACTCGGCAGCGCCGTCAGTCGGCAGCCGCACCTCCTTCTGCCGCACCATGACGGCAATGCCCTGCAGCATGGCAATCGTCTCCCGCTGCATCTCCTCCAGCCGTCGCTCGTGGGCGGCCGCCAGCGCCGCCGCATACGCTTTCTGCGCCGACGCCTCCACCTGCGGCGATTGAAGTCAGAATGACAATGCTTGGTTCCTTGGACGACTTACTACAAGCTGCGTCGCCAGGTACCTGGTATTGATGGTCGGCGCCAGGATAGCAGCAAAGAACAGAAGCAAAAATTGGTGTGACCGACTGCCCACCTGCAGGCAGGAGACGTCCGCGCGGCTAGCCTCAAACTTCGCCGCCAGGTCGCGGTGCAGCTTCTCCAGGACCAACAGTCTGGCGGCCTTCTTCTGCTGCTGCTCCTGCAAACATCTCATCTTCTGGGCAAATGCGCCACGTCAAAGGGGCAATGCTGCGCTGCATCGGATGCAATGTTCAGGTGTGTCAAACGATCACGCGCGTCACGCACAGCGCGGGCCCGCAGATTGTGCTTGCAGTGTGCGCTGGGAACCTGGAATCGAGCCTCAGCATGGTAGTTGGTAGTTTTCTGCTTTTTTAATCGAGTAGAAGAGGAACTGGCGGCACCTGCGATTGCCGCTGGAGGTCTGCGACAATGTCGTCCGTGGTTGCACGCTGCTGTTCGAGTTCGGCGAGCGCAGCACCAAGCTGCGTCTGCAGGCCTGAGATCGTGTTGTTAGCTTCCCGAACCTGGAAACGATAAACCCGAGGCATCTGCATCTGGTGAAATCGTCATCTCTGCTTCATTTCAGCGCGCTGGAGAGGACGAAATTCGAGCTGCATCAGGCTGAGCACATGTTCGTTAAGGCGCATCAATTCTCAAATTGTTGTGCATTTCGAATTAATTCATCCTCACCGCTTGCTCTTGGACGGCATGTTGTTGCCGCAGTGCGACTATCTCCTCGGCCTGCGCTTGCGGCTCGGGTTTTGCGGTCCTGACCTTCGACATCTCATTCGTTACCACCGCCTCCGTATTTGCTCACATCTAGATGTTAAAATTCATGCGTCCTGTACGACGCCTGACAAAGGTGCACCACGCAGCATTTTGTCGACAATCGAAGTTGCCCTGAGGCCGAAAGGACGTTCAACGAAGCGGTTTCTCATGCCGCTGAAGGCCGATAGGCAATTATCTGCCTACAGCTGTGGCTGGGGAGCTTAATAGGCGATGATGGGCATTTGGCAACCTCTGATGACCAAGCCAAATTTCTTCCCACACGGCCGCACTGCTGTATCATAGAAAAGTATTGTTGAGATTGTGTCGTTGCTCCACAGCCGGTTTTGCGCACTAGCAGCCAAAAGGTCTGTCGTGCTATCACATCCGTGTGTCGGAGGGCTCACTGCTCTGGCATATAGTAATACAGCTCTTCTCATTGTCCGGCCGACAACGTTGCACATGCACACAGTGCCGCCTGTGCCCGGAGCTGCCGGCTCGCGACCGAATGTTCGCACAGCACAGCTGCTGCTGAGCTCCCAAGATTTCCAGGCAAGAGGCCAGCGTATTCGTGCCGAACTCTCTCGAGCAGACCTTTACTATCTTTCAACTGCGTCCCTACACCCTTTTTATCGACAGCTTTCTTACACGGGGCGTGACCAGCAGATGTGCACTCCGCGATGAACCAGCCTGCAAGCGATTTGTTGGTGTCATGCCGTGTCGCTGACAGCCCTCGGGCTCAGGTGAAGTGGAACTTTGAAATAGGAAGATGCTGTGACGAATATGTGCTCGTGCGACCAGCAATTTTTTGTAAGAAAAGGAGTGACTTTTTGCTTTGTAAGGGAGATCAAGATAAAAGGTCGGTCCTGACTACTTAATTACAAGGGGCGTTGAGGGACCCTTCTTATCGACAGCTTTCTTACAAGGGGCGTCCTCGGGCTCAACTGTAAGAAAGCTACATATAGGAAGGCAGCAGTGACGCCTCTGTAAGACAGTCGTCATTGGCAACCTTTTTATCGATAGCTTTCTTACAAGGGGCGTCCTCTGGCTCAACTGTAAAAAGGGTCCAGTGACGACTCTCTTACAAGGGGCGCACTCGAGTTCATTTGACTCTCTTACAGGGGCGTCACTGCACCCTTTTTATCGATAGCTTTCTTACAAGGGGCGTCGTCTGGCTCAACTGTAAGAAAGCTATCGATTAAAAGGGTCCAGTGACGTCCATGTAAGAGGGGCGTCTCTGCACCCTTTTTATAAATAGCTTTCTTATAAGGGGCGTCACTGGCAACCTTTGTATTGCAAGCTTTCTTACAAGGGGCGTTGAGGGACCCTTTTTAGTGCAAGCTTTCTTACAGGCGGCGTACTCACTGGTAAGAAAGCTACATATGAAAAGGGTCCAGTGACGACTCTCTTCCAAGGGGCGCACTCGAGTTCATTTGACTCTCTTACAGGGGGCGTCACTGCACCCTTTTTATCGATAGCTTTCTTACCAGGGGCGCGTCACTGGTAAGAACGTCGATAGGGCGGTGGCGGTGGCGGTGGCGGTGGCGACTCTCTTGCGGGGGGGGGGGTCACTACGCCCGGGTGCCCCATTCGAGCCCTGAGCCCTCGAGCTTTACCTGGATACGCGATATATTAAGGCTTCCCTGTTTTCACACTTTGAGTTATGGGTCTGGGCTGCAGCGGCCGGCACTGCTGCATACCGCGGTAAAGCTTGCCACGGCGTCACTGCCGCCTCCACCCGCCTCCTGCGGCCGCTTTACATTCAGCTGTGCAGTCCTCCACATTTCTATGACTGCAGCGTGTGCCTGACCCTTGCGCAGGAATCTCGATGAACGAGACGGTGAAGAGCTACATCTCTCACTTTCGGATTAGAGAGTTGCAGAGCGTGCTAGAGCAGCTCGGCCTCCCGAAATCTGGCCGTAAGTCGGACCTGGTAGCACGCGTCTTCGCCTTTTTCGGCGAGGAGCCCCCAAACGGCATAAGGTGCGGGCTTGGCCACAGCATGGCTTGGGGCGGTCCCGCCCATATCACCCCAAATGCTGCCTCTTGATATGAAGCTGCTGTGCTCTGGAGGCACGCAGAGGTTTGAAGGCTGCTGTACCGCAAGCCTGCGTATGCAAAATTCATGCAACAGCTGACCCAGATTTTGACCCACGCGCCGCGGCATCATGACGGGGTTGACCGCACCTGCAGGCATGACCTGCGGCCGCGGGAGCAGTGGCGCCTCGAAGCCGCCGAGCGCGCAATTACCGCCACCTACAGGTCCATGATGGGGCTGCCGCCGGGCAGCGCCGCCAACAGCGGCGCCACCAGCCTGCCGACGGCGGCGTCGGCATCGCAGAACGTGCCGGGGGCACTGACGCCCGCGCAGGCGGCCGCGGCGCAGCTGTCGACGCAGCAGGCGGCGGCTGCCGCCGTCGACAGCGCCCCACGGTGGGTGGCTTGCTCTCTGGGCAAGGGAGCTGTTTCGTCGGGCTGCTTGCAGGCAGCCAATGTCTTTGAACGACGGCCACGGTGCAATATCGGTGGACTTGCTATGGCTGTGGACATCCAGAAAGGCGTCCCCACGCAACTGGCGCAGAGGCAGCTTTGGAATTTAAGTATCCAGCAAATAACGCATATCTCATGCTGCAGGCCGTCTCATGCCAGGCGGCCAGCTCAGAACAGCCAGTTCTACCTGAAGCTCAACAGCGACCAGTTCACAAATGCACGGTCGACCACCATCCGCTGCGTGTGCGGAGACAATGCTGACCGCGGTCACATGATCCAGTGCGAGGTAAGCCATCAAAGTCGCTTGCGCGTATAGCATGCTGCCGGCAACAAGCAAAGCAAAGCTAGCATGTGCATGGTTGATGCGAAGGCCGTTGTGTTACGCTGAAGTGTTGGTTTACATCACAGTGTAGCATTCTCAACCCCCTGATTCAGCAACATTCAGCATGGAGCTTGCACTGCATTTGCAGGGCGAGAAGTGCGGCGTGTGGCAGCACAGCGCCTGCGTGGGCGTCGATGCCGCCGCACCGCCTGACCATTTCTTCTGCGAATGGTGCCGCATCAGCCTGGCGGACCCATTCTGGTAATCACACCAGAATCTACATGTTGAGTGCTGCACTCCAAATCTGAAATTCGATGTGCATGTAGATTCTGATATCCAGCCACCTGCAACTTGCCTGCATCTAGTACGCTGGGACGAAGCTGTCAAACCTTCGAATGTCCATCTGCTTCCTTCAGGGAGCCGCTGCAACGCGCCTTCTTTCCGCCAGCAGCGCTGCGCCTGGCGAAGGGGCCACCGCCAGCGTACCTCATCCCGGGCGAGCGGGTGAGGGTTTAGGAAACACCTTTAGCGGCAGCAGCAGAGAGCAGTGGCAGGCTGCTGAGCACCTCTTGCCGAAGCGAAATGCTGTGCAGCACAGTCGACTTTGCGACATGCATTGCTTTGCCGGCCGGCAGCCTGCTGCGCACATGCGGCCTATGTGGTTTCCGATCCTGAACCGAGAGCGGTGTGAATTGGGAGCGGTGCCAAGCAATGTTCGACATCGGTGCTGACGGTGGAGATCGTGCTCGGGCTGCGCAGCCGCAGCCAATGCAGAGTGTGGACCGCTCCTTCGTGGTGAAGGCGCCGGACGCCAACACCTTCCGCACAAAGGCAGACCACCAACTGCAGGCGGTGAGCACTTCCTAGTGGCTTTATGACTTTCTTGGCAACCACCCCCTCTGCAAATACTTCCAGCGCTGGCCGCGGCCCGCTCGCCGGGACCGCTCGCCTTTGATTGCCAAGTCTTGACGCCACATCATGGTCGTGTGGGGCGACATAAGCCGGCAGGGCTTGCGGGCGTGGTGCGCTGTGGAGACATCGAGAAAGCACTAAGGGGAAGGAGAGCATGCTGGTGCAAGGCTTTCATGGCAGACGTGGAGTGAAGCCGTACCAACAACAGTTGTATATTGTCATGTCGCAGGTGTGCCCGCAATTGAGTACCGGGGTGCCGTTTCGCTTCCCTGGCTGCGCGTGGCGCATTGCTCTTTCCACGCTCTTCTGAGCACATGCAAGCTTTTCCTGTGTCCTTGCGGCAGGTTTGCGTGCAGCTGGGTGACGCGGCGGCGTTCCGCTTCCACTGACTGCCCTTTCCGGATGCTTGTATCCAATCAACATTGGAATTAATATTTGTTTTGTTGCGATGGCAGGTGTGCGTGCAGCTGGGAGACACGGTGCCGTTCCGCTTTCACTGGCCGCGCGCGGCAGACCTGCGCATCAACTCCATGGCGTACCGGTCCTACGGCCGCAACCCCTCCTCCAAGCTGGGCAACAACGCGCGTGACGAGCCCGCCAGCATCGGTGGGTCCCCAGGGTTCAGGATCCGCTGCAGTGTTTTTTGCGGGCCCATGCTCCCAGAATGCCTGTCCCTCTGCGATGGGTGGGGGAAGCTGCTCCTGCCACCAGTGCTGAGCTGTGCCGTGGGCAGTCTCTCGGCTGACCTCAACCCCTGCGCAACACCTGCCAAGGCGAACCTTTCATTTACATGTCACATGATCTCTGTGCACCATTTACTGCCCGCTGACAGTGCATGTTTGCCGGTTGCCGCAGGCACGATGTGCTTCTCGGGGAAGAATCGCGTGACGCTCGCCGCCTATGACGAGACACGCTTTGCACTGGGCGTGCAGCTGGTGCGGAAACGCTCCCAGACAGAGGTGCGGGATGCTTTTCTCGAGGCGCTACTTTTCTCGATGTCCAAGAGAGATGTCCTGCTCACGTCCGCTTGTATGCACTGTATGCTGCATTTCGGGACTAGCGAGCTTGCTGGAAAGCATCAAAGCTCTTTGAAACATCTTGGAACCTACCTGGCGAGTTGGCGCGCCAGTGCCCCTGCACGACTCGTTGCTGACACCAGCAGCCTGGCCCAGGACCTCTTCTGTACCTCTCCTGGTTGTACCAACTCTAAAACCCACTCTGCGCCCCCAAGGTGCGCGGCATGATGGCCCCGCCGCTGGACCTCGCGGCGGCGGCTGCGGCGGTGCGGCGGGCGGTCACGGGCACCGACGCGGGCGTGGCGGGGCCCGACGCCGGCGCCGGCAACGACAGCGACGACTTCGTGGCGACCTCCATGATCATCTCCCTGCGCTGCCCGCTGTCTGGCGGCCGCATCGTCACGCCTGCCAGGTGGGTGTTACATCCGACAATGGCATGTCTGAGCGCACCTTGGCACTGTGCACTGTAGGAAACGTGCAGCGCAGACACACCACATCGTCTATCTTGCAGCTTGAAAAGCACCCGCAGCACATGCTGGTTGCAATGTGCTGGTCGCCTGATGCATGTCAGGCACCATGCTCGTCGGACTGCCGCTGCGTAAGGAGCACAGGCCGCATTTGCTGGGTAAATGCGGCTCCATATGAGTCTCATGCAGCTTGAGATTCCAGGTCTGCTGCCGCCATGCCTGCGCAGGTTTGTCAGGGTGCGGGGAATTGCTGGGATTGTCACAGCTCAATGCTGCACACATCCTGACATGTCATCCGATATGGTTGGAGGACACTGTCACAGGGTTATCAGTGCGTCGGGGTTCTGGCGCTCGGACTATGCACATGCAGCCTGAGGAAGATCTTCTTTGTGCTGCATCACAGGTTTGTCGGCGTGCCAGGGCTGTCGTGCTTTGATCTGGATCCTTGTTTCTTTCATTTCTGACCCTTCTGTCACTATCAAGCATGTCCTCATATTTTCGCACAGGTTTGTGGGCGTGCCGGGGCTGTCGTGCTTCGACCTGGACACCTTCCTGGCGATGACGGAGCGCAGCCGCAAGTGGCAGTGCCCGCACTCGATGCGCAACACGACCATCCGTGAGCTGCACGCCGACACCTTCGTCAGCCGCCTGCTCAAATTCCACGAGGTGGGCTAATAAGAAGCAGCGCGTCAGGTTGTAAAATGCCAGCCTTGCGGTACAGTGTCGCCTGCGCGAACTTATTCCCAGCCAGATCGCAGGGGCCCAAGTCTGCGCCCTAGCAAGGGCACAGGTGTCCAACGGACGTCAGTCGTGTCTGCATGATGCAATGCAGTCAAGTTCCGGTGCGCCCGCAGGCGCACCCGGATGTGATGGTGGTGGAGGAGGTGACTGACGAATGCCCAATCAGCTCGCAGATCAAAGCCCAAACCCTACAACTTTGGCCTGAAAACCCGTTTCCGAATCGTTTGCAGGCGCAGCCGGACGTGTTGGAGGTGGAGGTGAATGACGAGGGGCATACTCCTGGCAAATCGGGGTTTTTGGGGGCACTAAACCCCAAAATGGTTGCTGCAGGCGCAGCCGGACGTGTTGGAGGTGGAGGTGAATGACGAGGGGCAGTGGCGCCGCGTGGGGACGGACGGTCCCTGGACCGCCATCGATGCAGATCCGGCCTCCATTCCGGCGGCGCCAACCGTGAAGGACGACCCGGACGCAGTGCAGGCAAGCCGAAGTCCTTCAACTGTACATGCTGTAGATGTTGTCCGTTTGTTGCAGCGTGGAGTGGCAAGGACGGGCGCACAGCCACTCGTGGCATGCCACGGTCCTCGATGTTGCCACTGTCCCTGATTGACCGCGAGGTGTGGTGCCAAGCTGACAATCCTCGCTGTCAGTTGGGGTTGGGAAGCACAGTCCTGCCTCGCAGTCACTCTGTTGTAAGAATGGAGCTTTCCGGCACGGCAACTCCGTTTGTCCTTTGCACATCCCACAATCCCAGAAGTGTGCACACCACCGTTTGCAAGCGGAGGCGCTGAGCAGCGACGAAGTGACGAAGGGAGTGTGCTGTTTCCAGCAATCCTTCTCAATAGTGACCTTGCAATTGAGTTTCTGACCTCTCTTATGCCAAATTATTCATAGGCGGAGGCGCTGGGCAGTGATGACAGGACGAGGAGAGCCGGGCTGAATTCTCCCAATCTCCCACTTTGGTCCAAAAAATGGACCCTGCAAGCGGATGTGCTCAGCAGCGATGACAGCGGAGAGGGGAGCCGGTCTCACATTCTATCGGTTGTCTCAATCGTCTTAGTCTCTTAGTTCAATCTAACACGTTGATTTGCAGGCGGAGGCGCTGAGCAGCGACAACAGTGACGAGGAGAGCGAGGGTGCCGAGCTGCGCGCCGCCGCCGCCGCCTATGCCGCCAGCGCCAAGCGGTGCGCTATTGCGGCCCGAGACCATGTGGGCAGACGCGATGGCCCGACTGCGCTGCCAATGTCAACATGCTGACTGCCGATACCTCAGCTGCAGAGGTGTAGAACGTGCATCGGCATGCCGGCCAAACACGTGAGCCACTGGCACCGCCAGAGGAATCAGTGCAGCGCTTGGTGAGGGCCCGCTTGTTTCTGATCATTGCAGGAAGCGGGAGCCTGAGCCAGCGGCGGATGACGTGATCGTGCTGTCCAGCGACTCGGAGGTCGAGGCGTCCCGACCGGCACAGCGGCACCAGGTGTGCGCCGTCAGACATGAGGAGGCACCAGACCTTCGCATACAACTTCACACACAGCACAGAGACAGCAGAGATACAGCACAGTGGCAGATGCGAAAAGGAAGCACAGCGTCCAGTCTTCGTTCACAATCATCAGCGGCAAAGCTGCAAGGCAGCAGCACCTTCCTGACAAAGGCTATTGCATCTGCAGACGGCGCCGCCCGGTGCCATGCAGAACGGCACGCCGCAGAACGGCCTGCTGCGCATCCGGCTGCCGAATCGGGACCAGCAGCCGCACCCGACGCCGCAGGTGAGTCTGCAGATGCCAGCATGTTGCGAGCTGGATCCTGTGTTTGTGGTGTGTGTGCGCCTTCAGCCTGCTCGATTTGAGACTGCGTCTTTCCAGTGCAACATTCTCACACCAGCAGTAAGGCCCACCATCGCAGTTGCGTAATAACAGTGGCCTAGCAATTCGTGCTTGACTTGTGCCTGACTCTGCAGAGCGCCTCGCAGCAGCCGCGCTCGAGGCAGCCGACCGTGGCGCAGGCGTTCAGCCGTGCAACGCAGCAGCAGCAGTTGCAGCCGACGCCGCAGGCGCAGCAGTCCAACGGCTTTGCGCCTGCCACCAGGGGCAGCCAGCTGCATCCAGTCCGGGTGACGTGGCCGCCCTCTGGGCATGCGCAGCCGTCCAGGCAGCAGCCGGCGGCCAGCGGCGCCGCGGCTGCCAGGAATGCCCCGCCGGGCAGCGCGCCGCCGCATTCGATGCTGCAGCACTCGATGCCGCAGATCCCTGCGACGCAGCCGACTGCGTCACACCCCGCTGGCGCAGCGCCTCGGCCGACCCTGGCGCAGCAGCTGCACCAGCGGCAGCAAGCAAGGCCGCCGCAGCCGGCCCGGCAGCGGCCCCCGCAAGAGCAGCAGCCGCCGTCGCAGCCATACTCGTCGCCAGCCTCGCGGCCGGTCTACCTGCCGCCGCCACAGCCGATGCCTGGCTTCCAGCAGCAGGCATCGATGCCAACGGCGGGCCCCAGTCAGAGGCCGCCGCAGGCGGCCTTCAGCACGGCAATGCGGCCGCCGTGGATGCCCGGCATGCCGGTGTCCGGCGGCATGCCGGCGTCCTCGCCTGCGTGGGCCCCGCAGGGGTCTGCCGGCATGGTGCCCCAACCGTGCAGCCACATGCCCCAGCAGCAGCAGCCGCAGCAGCAGCCACGGCCAGGCTATCCGCCGCAGCAGCAGCAGCAGCAGGTGCCGCCGGCCTATGTCCCGGCCAGCTCTCCGCTGGGCTCGTGTCAGCAGTCTGCGTCGGCTGCGATGCCGATATCGGCGCCCGCCGCTTCATGGCGGCAAGCCCCTGCTGCTGCCCCCCCGCAGCCTCCGGCTGCATCGGCAGCCCCGGCGCAGAGGGCCCAACAGCCGCTGCCACAACAGCCACCATTGCCACAGCAGCCGCTGTTGCCGCAGTCTCGGGCTCCCCCACTGCCCTCAGCAGCTGCGCTTTCTGCGGCACAGCCTGCGCAGCCCGTTCCTCACGCACCGCCGCCGCAGCTGCAGCAGCAGCCGCCGCATCCAGCAGCTCAGCAGCAGCCGCAGCGCCCGCAGCCGCCGGCGCAGCAGCAAAAGCAGCAGCAGCCGGCGGCCCAACAGCAGCCGGCAGCTGCGCCGCGGCTGCCGCGGGCGGCGCCGCCGCCGCTGCCTGCCGACTTCTCGCAGCAGGCACAGTCGCAGTGTCAGCCGTCGCGAGTCTCGGGGGCGTCTGCGGTGTCGGCGCAGGAGCTGGCAGAGGCTGCCGAGCTGGGGAGCCTGGCCGACGAATTTTTCGACGACTTCATCGTCCCTGCGAGCCTCGACTTTGACTTTGACGAGGGCCAGAGCGTGCCCGCCACGCAGCCTGCGCAGCGAGGCGGCGGCGGTGGGGCGGGGTAGTCCGCCGCGCCGCCGGGGGTGCATGAGCATCCGCTCGGCAGCATGCTGCTGGAAAGCAGCGGTCAGGCGGCTGGCGGCCAGGCGTGAGGGATCTGCCTTTTAGGTGTGACCACCATTTAAAAGGTTGAGGAATTCAGGTAGAATATTGTCCATTGTCTGTCCATTGTCTGTCCCGGACGGTGTAGGTGCCCTAATCATCAACAGTTAGCTTGTTGTGTTTTTCACACTTAAGTATGAAAAATGTTACCTTTGTCTTTCGGTAGTAAACTTTAAACGGAACGGACAAGTCACCCAATATCACTCAATCGGCTTAGGTCACCTGAATTAGTCATACTTTCATTGCCACCTGGCAGCTGGCATTGCGACATGAAACGAGGAGATTGGCGTGCGATGTTGAACACCTTACACCACATGCAAGCTGCTGCCAAGCAGCGACCGATCAGGGCAGCATTGCCGCACGTTCTCTACCGCGTAAGTGGCCGAAACTAGTTGCCGAGTAATCACACAAGCGCTCCGACTGCAGATCACTAACTTTGGGGCATCAGTCCGCTTGAGATCTTGCAGAACATGCTCCTTGCCTCGAGACGGTGGTGCGACAGCGGCGCCTTCGGCTGCTTTTGTTTGGGGGTTTCGGTGGCCAATAGTACCTAGTTCAGCTCAACGGCAGCAGCCATACCTGCGTGCGGCCTGGCGCATGTCCGGACATGTGAAGGCTACGAATGGAGGAGATAAAGCAGCTAGATCAGCCGACACACGCGCGCGCGCCTGCGCGACGGGCCAGTCTGAAACCGGTTGCGTGCGGTGGAGGGGGGGAGCCTGCGACCGGCGATGAGCCTGCAGCGACCTGCACATGACGTTTTCAGAGACCTCCATTCCGCGTCGATCTCCAGGTCCGTCGCGCCTGTTCTCAACGCAGACGCGAGTCCTGGTGTATGTGATGAGGCATGAGCGCCAAACTGTTTCGGCACCCGAGGCGGATCGGGCCAGCAAACTCGAGTGAGGTTCTGCGCTATTATTTTTGTGGGCATATGTCCAGCGCCCGGGGCAGACAAAGCGGCACGAGCATCTCAGCATTGCACAACGTCGCTGTCTGACAAGCATGCCTGGTGCACCCGTGATTTTGGGCATGAGTCAGGAGGCGCTGCCACGGAGAGCCTCTGCATGCGCGGCTGCTGTGAGCTGAGAGTGGTATGCGCGATGCAGGAGGCTGCAGGCGTGGTCCCGCGACAGGCTGTTGCTCGCCATTTTCATCTGCCAGCTGCTGTTCTTCTCCGCGCTGGTGGGACTCGCCTGGAAGGTTGGCAGCCACCGCCTCAATGTAGCCAGCGGCGTGCAACACAGGTGCGAGGGATCCACCGCATGTTGCATGTCCTGCATGTGCCGGCGCACAGCCACGCCATATCCTGCATGCATGTGCCGCCATGCACATGCAACATGCACCGCCAGCAGACGACGAGCCATCTTCCATCTTCCATCCTCGCGCATGATTATATCAATCGGTGATCGCAGTGCACTGCCGCTGCACGACGATCCTGTCAGCGCGGCGCGCCAGCATGCTCAGCGCACGCATGACCCGCTGGTGGCCGGCGACCAGCAGTCACTAGCGGCCGGCGGCGGCGGCGCGGCGGCGGCGGAGGCTGCACAGCAGCAGCACCGGCAGCAGCAGCTGGCGCTGCAGCAGGCAAGCGCAGCAGAGGACCTCAGCACGCTGGTGCTATACATCTTCTCGCCCACAGATCCCGGTGAGGCCGGCATCAATGCATCCATGCAGGGTAATCAAGAAAGCACATAGGGCTTTCTTGGGCATTGATGAGTTAGAAGGTGCACTTCACACTTCGTGGAACAATGCTACACCAGAGCAACCTGCTGTGGTCAACACAGCTGTGTCGCGCTGCATTGGACGCTCGTAACTTTAATCGCTCCAACACATCCGATAAATTTGCGGCTGGCCGCCCGTGCAGAGTACTTGAACAACCTGCTCTACTTCATACGGGACGGCATCCAGGCCAATGACGGCTGCGAATATGTCATCGTCGTCAACCAGGTGCGCTGCCGGCTGCGGCGGCACCAGCAGCTGGCGCTTCGGCAGCAAAATCCGTCGCAGCTTGCTTTGTGCTGGCACTGGACGTGCACCGTCTGTATTCTGTCTTTATGAGCCGGTCACGCTGCACAAGCGCCACAACACAGTCCGCCATCCGAGACACATTGCCGCTGGCAGATTACAATCCAAACAGTGTTGCGATTACCACCGGCGAAATTTATTCGGCCAAGTGGCTGCTGACGGCTCCCGGCAATGTCCCCTGCGGGCGATCGGGGCGGATAAAGCTGTATGCCATTGCAGCAGCAGCTGCCAATAGCAGTACAAATGTTTGTCAAGTTGAACTCGACTGAGGAAGCATGACGCGATCATTTGTACAGGCTATGGGGGAGGAGATGGCCAGCTTTAGCGCCATGGCACACATGGCGGGCAGCCTGCCGCCCAACGCGCGCTACGTCACCCACCGCAACGAGTGCTACGACTGGGGCACCCTCGGCTGGCTGCTGCTGCAGAAGAAGGTGCGTTGCGAGTCGTGGGCCCGGCGGAAAGGGGAGCGGGAGAATTCTGGGAGATTTGGGCCGCGGGGCCCATGGGCGGCGGCGGGCGGCGGGCGTATGCCGATCCAGTGCCGTCGTCGGAGCTGTGCGTTGCACCCAGCTGACCCCAGCAGAGTCCGCTGCAGCGTGGATGCAGCTGCCCCGGGCATACCCTCCTTGTGGAATGCACTCCCGCGTCCCAGCAGGGCCGCCCGTCATGACAATCTCACACTGCGCCCTGCAGGTGGACACGGCGCGGTACAGGTACATCCTGTTTATCAACAGCAGCGTGCGGGGGCCGTACCTGCCGGCGTACTGGCCCAAATCGGTGCACTGGACGCGCATATTCACGGACCGCATCACAGACCGCACCAAGCTGGTCGGGCCCACCATCAGCTGCGAAGGTGCGAGTAACACCTCAGATGCATGAAGCCTAGAAGTCCGCGCAGCATGGGAATCGCACATCTGTGCTTTGGTCGCGCTCAGCGCATGGGGCTTCATGTCAGTTGGGAACGGTCGCTGGCTGCGGATCCTCAAGCCTGCGCCTGGAGTGACTGCCTTGTCCAGCGAGTTACAGCAGACGAATGCCAATGTGGCTGATTTCTCGACAGTGTGTTTGGATTCCACATGCAGGCATCCAGCCGGTGGGCATGCCGGAGCGGAAGAACCCACACGTGCAGTCGTTCGTCGTGGCAACAGACCAGGTGTGGCTATATGCTCAGAGTCCTCATGCAGCTTCAGGACTCCTGTGCAGCACGATAACATGTCGAACCAGCTTGCCAGCTGGGGCTGCGGGTGCGCCAGCTGCTGCCGAGGCCAGTCACAAAATGCTCAAGGGGGGCCTGCCTGCGGGCACCGCCCGGTCGCCTGTCCACGTGCCGATGCGGCGGCGTCAGCAGCTGCAGCAGCCGCCGCCGCAATACCCGGCGGCATGCCAGCCACCGCGCCGCCGCAGCTTCTGGTCCATATGACTGCCCCCACCAAGACGGGGATGACGCCGGTGCTCCATCATACGCCGCTGGCACGAGCCGCTGATAAGACTCTGTCATGAATCCTGCCGCAGGCAGGGCTGGGGCTGCTGCTGAAGGACGGCAACGTGTTCCAGTGCTTTGGAAACGGATGCAAAGCGACAGGTTTCAGAAGAGGAAATCGACATTTCAATCAATCAATCAACCCTGCCACAGGTGGGGCTGGGGCTGCTGCTGAAGGACGGCAACGTGTTCCGGTGCTACGACCACATCCACCTCACCATGTTCCACAGCGAGCTGGGCGCCAGCAAGGCCGTCCTGGACGCGGGCTACAACATCGACACCCTCATGATGCGGTGCGTTTCAGGTTTACACCAGTGCACAAAGCCTTGAATCGTCATCCTGGATGCCGGCTCCAGTGCCCTCATATTGCAGTGAGACTTCTGTCCCGATGGCCTCCAACTGGCCTCCCGATGGCGCTGCGCATCTGTGTGAGTCGCAGCGCATGTGGCTGAGACACAGCGGGCGAAGCCGACGGGGATGGTGCCCCACCCTGACTTCCCGAAGCGCTGACGGAAGGGAGCCAGCGCCAGCGCCACATCTGCTTGCGGCACATATGCAGGCAAACGCATGAGGTCGGCAGTAGGACTGATGCAGACGCAGTCCTACACGCTTCTCAAGTGAGCATGCCCTTGACTGGGGTCCCATTGCCCGGCTGCCGGCAGGTACCAGGGCGTCAACTGGCAGGACAAGAGCCAGTGGAACTGCAACGCCAACGAGTCTCCCTACAAGGAGTCGCACTATGACGGCATCAACGTTGACCCGCTGGAGGTGCTGTTTGTGAAGGTGCGCGCTGCGGAAACGCTCTGAACAAATTTGAAACGCTAATCCCTGAGACGCGCCCCTGTACCTACTGCGGCCGGCCCCCTCCTGGGCTGCTCTCAACATTGCGTTGGCTGCAGCACACACGCACCTGGCGTGCGATGGTGTGCATTCAATAAATCCGGCCAGCGCATGGACCCACCGCCTCCATGCCTGGTTTGTTGCCGCCGTCGTCGTACCCACCATGCAGCATTTCAAGGGCTCGTTGCAGATGTTTGAAAGTGCAAACCTGCACCTGCGCCTTTGACAACTTCGCTGATTCTCCGAGCACTTGTCCTGCAGGTGAAGGAGCCGCTACTACAGCTGCGCTACTCCGCGTCGCTGAAAGCCGAAAAGTACGACCAGTGGTCCGCCAACGCGGCCGCGGCGGCGGCGGCGCTGCGCCCGCAGCAGCGGAACGTGTCGACCAACGCCTTTCAGGCCTGTGCTTTGCTCAAGTTCCCTTCCCGCTTCCAATTTGCAGGCTTGATTGTTTTGCCCCACGTCGTTCCCGCTGGAGTCCCCTTCGTCACAGCCCCTTCGCGCGCCGGCACACCTACCTGGGCATGATTTCATGTTCAATTTCTTACGACTCCTTCCTGCTTCCTTCCCTCCAGGCGCTGCCCGCAGACTTCCGGCCGGTGGTGCTCACCGCGGAGGGGCGCTCGGCGACGGGACAGTGCTTCGATGTTCCCTACTACAAACAGGCGAGTACCTGCACCACCTGTTCACTTCCTTTCCTCCAATGGGAGCTGCTACCTGTGAAATGCTCCCGAGTGGCGCCGTCCCATGACTGGTCCGTCAGCCACTGTGCCTTACTGCACACTTGCCAGCCATCCTGCTGGCTGCACGATGCGGCAATAGCAGTGTTGGCAATGGCAGTCTGGGCAGTCATGACAGATAAGCGCCCTGCCCTGTGTTGCAGTGCAGCTACCACAATGCGGCCCCACTTTATATGCATTAAGAACCCTGCTGACATTGAGCCTTGCCCCGCAGATGAGCCCGGAGCTGATGATGCTGGAAGACCGCATCGCAATGCAGCACTTTGCGGCCAAGGGCCAGTTCGAGGGGCGCCACTTCCGCTTTGTGACCTGCCCCGCATGAGGGGCGCTGCGCCAGCCGCCCAGCAGCAGCGGCGGCGACTTCAGCGGCGGTGGCGGCAGCGGCGCCGCCGCAGCGGCAGCGGCAGCGGCAGTCAGGCACCGTCGTTTCGTCTGCAGTCGCCGCAGGCAGCGGTCGTGCAGAACGCCTTGGGCCACCAACCCACCGGGATCAGGACGCAGGGTGTCCCATTACTACATTTTTTGCTGGCCACCGCACGGGCAGCATTTGCCCATCTAGGTCGTGGGCCGAGGGCAGCGGCTGGGCAGCTGCCACGCCATCGACCCTGCCCCAATTTCGGGGCTCAGAAAGACAGGCTCAGGCCTGCCTTCGTTCTCGCCATTTTTCTCTGGCTGTACCTTTATTTTTGGGATCGGCAGACCATTCATTTGCAAGGTGGCTCGCAAGCAGCAAGTAAGCGATAGGTATTAATCCGAGGATTCCGGAGACGATTTGACATCACAACCAGCAGATAGGAACATTAATTGCCTGCGCGATTGATACTCTGCGTGGTCCGTTCTTAAATATCATTGTGTGTGACGTTCGTTTTGGTGTCTGTCCGGCCTCCACAACCGTTAATGCACCCTCGACAATGGCGCCACACCAGTTGCTGCATGCCTGACATCGATTAAGTACCTGCACGTCCTGCGTGCGTCTGCATTCTAGGTACCTAGAAGGGTTTGCAATCCCAATCATTGCCCTGAACACACGCAGACTTCCGAAGCTTGTGGCATGCACAGTGCTCTTAAAGCTGCGGTGGCTGTGCTGCACAGGCAGCGTGAGGGTACCACCACGCTGCCGTCGCCACATGTCGCGACAAGCTCTGCACCGTCACCGCAGCGTCAGGGCGACCTTTTATTCAGCATGAAGTCCGGTGCCCTGCTGCTGCTGCCGCCGCGCTGCTGCTGCTGCTGCTGATATGGCAGCTGCTGCGCTCCGCGCCGAACAGCACGCCGCCGCCGGCGCAGCATGACGCTGGTATGTTCAGCAGGAAGGTGCCCGCCCTGCCCCGCCCTGCCTCGCCGCTGCCGCGCGCCGCTGCCGGGCTGACACATGGCCGACGCCGGCCGTCTGTCTCACTGCGGCATGTGCAGCGAAACTGCGGCCCTACTGCTCACACGGAGCATGCCTTCGCCGCGTGTCGCTGCCAGACGGGTGACCTGCATGGACGGCTGGATGTGCCATTGGCCGCCCCGTCACTGCAGAACGCGCAGCGAGACGGAGGTGTTGAGCAGGAAGGTGCCCTGCCGGTCGCGCACGGCGCGGTGAGCTTCCTCCGTCCGCGTGAAGCGTATCAGCGCCCGCAGCACCGAGGTGTTTGCGCGCGCGCCCTGCCCCCGCGCAAAGGCCTTCTGCGGCTGCTGCGCTCGCATGATAAGAGACATGTATCAGGACCACGCACGCTTTTGAGGGTTCAAGAGGAGGTTTGTTGCACATGTTTTCTGAGCGCGGAGTTTGCGCGCGCGCCCTGCCCCCGCGCAAAGGCCTTCTGCGGCTGCTGCGTCGCACAGGAACACAGCTGGATCAGAAGACTGCTTCAGGACGACACAGTCGCTGGAGGCTCGTGAAATTGGTACACGATGATTCAATGCGGTACTTATGCTCTTGCCTCGCCTGGCAGAATATTGTGCGGCTGCTGCACCCTGGGCGCACTGACCCAGTTCGGCCAGACAAGACAGCGCTCAAAGGCCTGAAACCCCTTGAAAACCCCTCACCTGCTTGAGGATGGTGACCGGGTTGCCCATCAGCTCGTAGCCCTCGAAAAAGCGCACAATATCCTCCAGGTTGGCATTCTCCTGCGCAACAGCCAAGTTTGCTGTTCAGCAAGGCTTTTGGCATGTATATGTAAGCAAACACACACATTTGTGTTTGCTTTGGCATCGGCCTTTGGCCCTTGGCCCTTGGCTCAGCGGCAGATGCAGCTGCTGCTCCGCATCAGTGGCCACTCTGCACGACTCCCTGCAGAGCAGACGCTTCTGCAGGCTCTGCGTCGGTCGTTGGTCCGCCGCCATGAAAAGAGCCCCTCGCAGTCGCCGTGCAACATGGACTCCCTCCGCAAAAGCCGGGTGCTGCTTCAATCCATTGAAAGACAAAAAACAGACAAGGAGGGAACTTCGGCACCTGGACGCCTGTGACTATGACATAGCGCCCGCGGCTGCCCATGGCGAGCGGGTTGAGGATCGCCCGCCGCATCTCCAGCGGGTCTGCCCTCACCAATGTGATGGGCCGCCCGGCCTGAAACGAAGTACAATACAAAGTGTGACTTATCGCAAACAATACAACATGGCGCATGGGGCGTATGGTCTCTGGAATCCTTTGGAATTCTTTAAAAATGAAAAATGTGTGGTAAGGAGCGCTGGTTCAGAATGGCCATACACAGATGAGGCAGTCGTTTGTCCGACTTCAACAGCGGGCTGCGCACGAGGCCGCGGCAGGTCAAATCAGGTCGCCTGTTGCTTCCAGACCCTTAATCCTGGGAAATCGCACCATGACGGCGCCGTCCCAGCCGAGCGCCCGCTGCTGCAGCTCCAGCGTCGCCAGGTTGGCCCAAAAGCCCTTGGGGTTTAGCGTGTCCGTGTCGTACTCCACCCTGTAGCACAGGCAGGCGACGAATCCTGTTTTGCATGTTTCTGTTTCGTTCATCTTTTGGCACCGCTGACGGCACAGGCAGCAGCCCCAGAACTAGGGGTGCAACTGTCTTGGGAGAGTGTGTGATTGCAACTGCGCCGGGTTGCAGGTTTTACCTGATCTCGTCTGGCGGCAGGCTGCAGTCCGTGAGCAGGCGCTGCACGTCCCGCCGAGTCGCCAGCCGCCCAAAGCCAGACAGCCGGACGGGATAGTCCACCTGCGGTACGGAAGAGCAAATGATAAGCACAGGTGACGACGAGCACAGAATGAGATGCCGTAGCGAGACGCTGCCGGCGGCACGCCAATGAATGATTTAGAAGAGCTCAAGTTTCTTGAAGCCTCATGGTCTGTAGAAGCCATGCTCTAGCCGAAGCCACGCTGCAACATTTAAAACCCACCTTGATCTTCGCCTGCGGCCGATCGTCCTCCTGATGCTGGCCGCCCATCGCTTTGCGCGCGCCGCCGCGATGCGCATAGTCCTGCTCCACGACAGCAACACCTCAGCATGGCCATCAGCAGCACAAGCATGCCAGGGACGCTTGCGACACTGCCCAGCCTGCAATGCATGCCCGTGCTGCTGGAAGTGACCCTTGATCGCAGTTAGGTGCTGCACAGCACGTGCTTCTCCCTTTTGATACGAGTTGGCTCACCTTCTGATTCCGGTAATCTCTGGACCGCTGCCCGCGCTCGCGCGACTGATCGGCTCCTTCGCCATTCCTCCTGTCGTAAAACCTGCCTTTGTCACCTGCCGGGCGGTTTCCGCGCGGCATCCACTGCTGCTGCGGCGCACCAGCGGCGGCTGCGCTGCCTGTGCCCTCGCTGCCGGCTTCCGCTGGCGCTGGCGACGGCGGCGGCGGCTCTGCTGCCGCTCTGGGCTGCGCGTCCGAAGCCAGGGACAGCAGGCGGGCTGCCGGCTGCACGGCTCTGCTACCCTGCACGTCAGAACTTGGCATGGGTTGACGCCTGGACTCGTGGAGATTGCATGCAGTGGCGGGTCTGCGGTGCTGCAGCCGCCCGAGCGGTATTGCCAAGCACTCGCCTCTGCGTGGGCAACCACCGGCTCGAAGTGCCTCAGGGAGACGGCCAGTGTGGTTCTGAACGCTCTCCACGCCATGGCTGCCGCGCAAGACTAAAGAGCAAGCCACGTCGGTGAGTTGATCGGGATTAGTGCGACACGACATTTGCCAAACAAGCGCCACAAATTTCCAGCAGATACACAAGGACCCCTGGACGATCTGTCGATTGGTGAAACACTGAAATGCCTGAATTGGCTGGCACAATTTTGCTGCTCGGGACGCAACGCTCGTAGAGTGGCAATCAAGAAGGAACCTAGCAAAGGTGTTAATCATCACTCCTAGCATGCTTAGATGTGCTGAGCTGTCGTCGGGGCAGCTGTCGCTCAACACTTTGAAGCTGCTGCGCAAAGGGTTGCCGCAGAGTGCTTTCCAACGATGCCAGGATCGCCTGTGGGTTGCACTGGCAGACATCAGCGCGTCAGAGCGGGCATCAGCTACTTCTGACGCGATCTCAAGCAGCACGATGTGCGCGTGAGCGCTGCAACCCACGGCAAACTGTGCCTTGAACCTTCGCTCAAACCAGTACATCGATGCAACACCCAATTTAGTCTGCAGCATCGCCGAGGCGCCCCAGATAGCTGACTGAAGCGCCGAGCCAGCTAACATCCGCTGCACCTGAGCAACCTCTTCAGATGGAGCAAGACCTCAGCGCAACCATGCCGGTCCCCTCTCCGGACGCCTCGCCGTACGCCTCCGCCCAGGGCTCCCCTTCGCGGGCGCCGGACAGCGGCCACATGGTGGCGACGACGCCGGATTCCCAAAAGAGGCAGCGGCGTCGCATGGTCGACGACGGCACGCCGAATCCGCTGTACGTGCTGGATCAGGAAGACTCGTCGGATGCCGACGACTGCGTCGTCTCTCCTCAGCCAGACGCTGAGGACCTGACACCGTTCAGCGACAGCCCTCTGGAGACGTGCAGCGACCAGGTGTAGTGGCCCCCCCGCCACCTCTATGTGCAACGATCCCTCCCAGCAGCAACGTCGTGCAAATTCAGGTTCTGCCGTGCCACGATGACTACTTGTCTATGCTGCACACCCTTGTGGATCGGAACGATGCCTGCCTCATCGAGTGACTCGCGCGTGCGTGACAGCTGCCGCTGACGGCGTGCGGGGCGCGGCCGCTGTCGCGCGCGGTGCTGGAGCGGCAGAACGCGGAGCTGGAGGCGGAGCTGCTGCACATGCACACGCAATGCGGGCAGCTGGGCGCGCGGCTGGACGCGTCACAGGCGCTGTGTAACGAGCTGCAGCGGGCGCTCGTGGACGCCCACACGCCTCAGGTGATAAGACATGCGTGTTTCGTTGATCCTCCAGTGCAACGAGCTGCAGTGCGCGCCTGGTCAGTCCCAGCAACAAGTCATGCATGGAAATTCATTGCGAGGTACCAGCTGCAAGCCTGCAGCGAGCGCTCGTGGACGTGCACACACCCTAGGTGAGGGTGCCATTGAGATGTTCATCATCTGATGCTCGGAGGTGTGGGCACCTGGCTTCAGCAAGACCGCATGCATGCATGAGCTGCGCGGCATCTGCCGCCCGTGACAGCAGGTTCTTTCGTCACTCCGCCATGTCAGAATCTCTGGGAGGAAAACGGAGCTTGACTGGCCTTTGCGCTGCCCTGGTTACAGGACCGCACCGCAGGACGTGGCAGGGATATCAACTGCTCGCCAGCGCTGCCTGCCATTGCCGAGCATGAGGGCGGCATGGCGGTCGTGCCTGCGTCGCCGGCGTCGCCGTTCCCGACCGCTGACGTCGCCCGCCACCTGGCCAACACCACCAACCAGGTGCAGTGCCCTGCATCTGCCATCGCTGCAGCGCATGCAAACAGTCACAGCGTGAAAACCGACGATGTCTCTGCTTGGCACACTGCTGCAGGGCACAGGCAGCCACATGCTGTGAAGGGGGCGGCAAGCAGTCATGACCTGTAGCATGACCCGCAATGGAAAACCTGTCAACAACTAGTTCGAAATCCACGACGTCGTGTTTTTCCAGGTGCTGGAGCTGCAGGGCCGGCTTCAAGTGAAGGATGCCAAGCTGGCTGAGCTGGCGGCGCAGTTGCAGGCGGCGCAGTCGCAGCCGGCGCCAGGCGGCGGCCGCACCAGCCTGGCAGACATCAGCAACCGCGCGGCCGTGCAGCAGGCACAGGCGCCCGGCCAGAAGGCCGCTGAGCAGGTCTGCTTCCATACCGCCTCGGCTGTGCTCCCACCAAGCTCGCAGCATGGCACCTGCGCCATTCACGTGCAGTTGATGCATGCTGCGCTGGAGGCTGATCAGGGCCGTCGCCTTCCCCTGCAGGTGCCCGCCCTGGAGGCACGGCTGGCGGACGCAGCGGCGCAGCTCGCAGCAGAGCGTGCCGGGCGGCAGCGCCTGTCAGGCTGTCTGGCGGCGCTAGCAGCAGACCTGCAGGCCCGGGACGAGCGTTTCAGTCGCCTGGCGGCCTGCGCCACAGCGCCCGCTGCGGCGGGCGCCACAGAAGGCGCAGCGTCCGTCGCTGGGGCGGCTACCAGCGCGGCCAATGATCTGCCGCCCACTGGGCCGGCCGGCAGCGCGCTGGCGGATGGCAGCCTGCCGCTGCTGGGCCGAGCGGCGGCGGCGCTGCTGGCGGAGGTCCGGCTGCAGGCCGCCGCGCTGCTGGCCTCCCAGGCGCAGTGCGCGGAGACCGAGGCGCAGAGCAGCTGGCGCGCGGATCAGGGCGGCGCCGCAAGTGTAGCGGCGGCGTCGGAGCAGTCGTCGGCTGCAGAGGCCGGGCAGCCCGCCGTGATCCTGCATAGGGCGGGCGGTGACGATGCCGGCGGCGAATCTGTTGGCGACTCTGTCGCCGCCAGCAATGCGTGCGACGGCCCGGGGGCGGCCGGCCAGACTGCGGCAGGCGACGCCGTGCCGGACACGGGGCGCTCGCGATGCGGCCAGGGTGACGCGGGCGGCCCGCAGGCCGAGCACCTCAAGTCCGTGCGGCGCCTGTGCAAGCAGTTCGACGAGCAGGTAGTTTTTCAAGGGCACAGTCGAGGCACACTCTTGAGACTGTGAGGTTCTACGCAACCTAGGTGTCACCCTTGTCAAACATAGCTCGCGTCACAGGAGGCATCACCCACATGGCGTCCAAGTTCGGCATGCATGTCGTGCTGTTGCAAGAGGCAATGCTCCAGGAAAGCAAATTTGGATTGGATTCTTCCGTTTGGATTGCCCCCAGGTCACCTCGCTCAAGCTGGAGTTTGGCGTGCTGGAGCAGAAGCTGTGCGAGCGCGACGCGACGATCGCGAGGCTGCGCGCCGACGCCCGCGCCGCAGCGAAGGCTTTCAAGCGCTCGGCGGCGGCGCAGGACGCCCGTGTCGCTTCACTGCGGCAGCGGCTGGAGGCGGTGCCGCTCCGCCAGCAGGTGGGGTTGTCGTTATAGGGTATCTGCCTGCTTGCCTGCCTTGCGGAAGGCTTCAATGCGCTCGGCAGCGGCGCAGGACGCTGGCGTAGCCGCGGCAGCGGCTGGAGGCGGTGCCTTGTGCCAGCAGGTGGGCCGCATTGCCTCGTCGCCTTCCTTGCAGAATGAATCTCAAAGCATGCTGCGAAGGGCGCCCCTGTGGCCAGGCACCGACTGGACGCGGTGCCGCTCCGCCAGCTAGTGGAGGCCATCCTGTGCCCCTGCTGTGCGGAATGTCCTCCCAAGCATGCTGGGAAGCCTGTATTCCATCGTTTCGCATGAAATGACTGGTTGCTGAGCTGCTGGGTGTCTCATGGTCGGCTCCTCCACCGTTTGTCGGCACAAAGGAGCTCCAGCTGGAGCAGGGAGCTCCAGCTGGAGCTCCAGCTGTCCCAGCAGGTCGAATTCAGTGCCTGGGTTTCACCCCTCAATCGATGGCCATCGCTCCGACCCCGCAGGGCAATGCACCAGCAGCAGCAGGCAGCCCCGGCGCAGGCAGCACCAGAGACAGGGCGGCCGCGGCAGCGCAGAGGGAGCTGGACGAGGCGCACTGCGCCGCACTGCGGGCGGCGCAGCAGGCTCGGGAGGACGACCGGCGCAAGGCCATGCACGCAGTGGCAGGTGACCTGTTGCGTGTTGTCCCAACGCATTGCTGATACTGTGCATGCAGTCTCGAGTAACACGTCGCAGGTTGTCCCAACGCGCTGCTTGTGCTATGCATGCAGATTGCCGTGCACGCCGCTTCGGTTATAGCGGATGCTCGCTTTCGTATAAAATGCAAGAGCAGTTCAGACCAGGTTGTACTGGTCGTGTGCACAGGGTTGAGGGAGCACGTCGCGGCTGCTGAGGCGCGCACCGCTGAGCTGCAGCAGCAGATTGACGCGCGGGGCGGTGGCGGCGGCACGCCGGCTGTCAGCCCCAGCAAGGCGTCTGCCCGCATTGCGCTTGTAAGCTTCTCTGAGCACCGCCTGTGTTGCCGTAGCGAGCTCTTCGTCAGTTGATCATGAGAGGCTGGGCTTGGCCTTGAGGTAAGAGGTTCATTGTGGAAGAGGCTGCACAGAGAGGCTCGTGTCGGTGACATATTTTTCTGTTCACGGTGCAGCTGGAGGCGGACAGGAACCGCAAGGTGAGCCTGGCATGATGGGCCTGCGACTCTGACTTCTTCGTTTTTTGATTTTCTAAAGCAGCCTGCCCCTTGCAGAGTGTTGACGTGACCAATTGCCAAACCTAGCTTGACAATTGCAGGACCTGGGTTTGGTGCGAGAGCAGCTTACCAAAAAGACCGCAAAGGTGCGCCGTGATGCCTCACGCATAACGATGGCCTTCAAACCCTTGGTGGAACCTCCCCTTGCGATGTCTCGTCCCTGATGTGAGGCCACGAGAGCCCCTTCCAGACGCAAGTGGCAGCCATGGGTGCCCTCGCGCTGCACGTGCAACTGTGCTGAAGCAGGCAGAGGGCGAGCATTGGTGCCAACAAGAGTGCTGCGCGACATAAATCCAGCCTCTGTGGGTCACAGAGCCTGGGGGTCTCTTTACTGAAAGCGGTTCTGGATACTTTCATCGTTCTCTGCGCAGCTGGAGGCGGTGCTGAGGGACACGGCGGGCATGCAGCAGGCGCTGGCGGCGAAGGAGCAGTTCATCATCGCGCTGCGCGGGGAGCTGGCCGAGGCGCACCGCGAGCGCTCCGAGGCGAACCACAAGCTGCGCGCCCAGCGCCGCCAGGCGGCGCCCTGGAAGTAGCGGCGTATGATCTGATGGGTACAAGATGTCATGATGGGGCGGGGCGTCCCGCCCTGGCCGGACTGGCCGGACGGACGGTGCGCCGCCGCCTCCGGCATGCTGTACCATCTGCTGGGTGGTCAGCAGCACTGGCGGCAGATATGGTGCAAGATGGATAGTGGAAGAGCAGGCAGCTCAGTTTGAACAATGGCAGAGCACCACACGTTCGACCACTTGAGGAGCGGCACTTCTCAGATGCGACAGCAGGATGCCGACGCCTCAGCTGTCTGCCGAGGCTCTGCATGCGGCACGCTGAACAATGGTGTGATAGGTTATCAAGTGACTCTGCTTCCCTGTACAGCCGAATAGTGCTGCAGGTCCTGACGCAGCCCAATACCCCATAGTATGACGAGCACGAAGTCAATGCGCCGATACCATTCGGTCCGCCAACAACGCCGCCGCCATTGCCCTTGTGCCTTTGCAGCTTTGGTAATTGACAAGACTTTCCTACTTCACAATTTACCTAGAAAACTTGCTACCTAGAAAGTTTTGTTCTAATTCACATGGACATGAGTCCCTAGCTGCTCAGTGCAAAATTGCTGCAGGGTTTTGCAGCATCGAGCATGCACACTGAATCTGACCAGCAGCCCCGACAGCAACTGCATCGTCAAGCAAGCGCCTCAAAATCATCCAAGGCTCAGTCTCTCATCTGCTGTTGAAGCGCGAGCTGGCCGTTCGTTCTCAACGAGCTTGGCAAGGCGCACTGTTGTGACAGGGGCAGTGCTGCAGAATAGTGCGGATTGTCTGGCGGATAGCAGAGCTTCCCTGCCCGCAGTTAGCAGCGTGTGCCCTGAGCGGCTCAATTGCCTGCAAGCGCTGGCCGGTGCACATACCTGCAGCAGGGAGCTCCCGGAAGTTTGCTGCGTCTTACGCCACCCTTGAGTCTGATGCCACCGGCGGCCTTCCTCTGTCGAGGGATGTCGAGGGCCATGCAGTTGTGCTCGAGCTGGTGGCGGCAGGTGGGGAGCTGGCTTAAGACTTGTGTTGTTGCCGCATGCGCAGCTGCTGTGCTTTACCTCTTGTCCATGACAAGCTCGCGTTCTTGTCGCAGAATTCAACAAGGAGCATGGTGAGTGCAGACTGTGATCGATAGTGCTACATCGACACCATCGACACCACATGGTGCTCAGCGGTGGCTTGCGCCGCCACTGCCGCTGTCACTGTCGTCACCATTAGTGTGCAACCTGCCGCAGTGTAGAGTCCAGCATGTGACTTGACACTACAGCACTGCCCCTGCCATGCAGTTCTCATTCGCCTGTTCAAGAATCGCGGCCTTCACACCAGTGCATCGATCAGTCTCAGGTGGGTGCGTGAGACCGCAGAGTTTTAGGAGCATGCATGCAGATCACTCTCTGTGAACCTCGGAGGTTTTGTCAAACTTAGGTAGATCTAGATCTAATTTGTCGACACCATGCCATCTCTGCACCGAAGATCCCAGCAGCCTGTGATAAAGTGAAGGGCGGCATCTCCTTTCCCTGCAGAGCTCCTTCTTGGATGCATTCTTTGCCGACCACGACTCAGGGCTGTGCGCCAAAGCGCTGAAAGCTGCAGGTACAACCTGATGATGCGTTTTAGGAACCTACACTGAACTGCAGGGTACCACTGAGAGTGCACGCACACTGTGTGCCATCTTCGATTGTGAGCTGCGCGTAGGCCTCACACTCTGTGACGTCACATGCAGAAGGCTGCGCAATGCTCAGCGGCAAGATGAAGCTGCGCACGGTGAGCAACAAGGTCACAGCACGCTGTTTCTGTCGCGGATTGCAGCCAAGACATCCTATTCATGTGCAAAGACGTCTTGTCTTGTCTTGTTGATATGGTAAGCGTGAAGGCAATCCAATACAGACAAATTAGCGGCAGATCCCAACACGCAGGACGTGCACATGAGCCTCTCGGAGAGCGGTGACAAGTTGGACTTTGAGTTTGACGCCGTGGCGGCCAGCGGCGTGCGCAGGCGCTCCCGGCACACCATCGCGCTGTTCGACCCCTGGGTGCAAGGTCGGTCTCTGCCAGCCGCTGCGCGGCACCTCTTGCAGCAGGCTTCCTTCAGACCAGTGTCTCGTCCTCTTGCATGGCGGCAGTTGACCCCTCTCTCCTGCCAGTCTGACCCTGCCAAGCCCGATCCCACTCAGCAACCTGAAAGTGCCCCATCCGAGCTGCGGCAGACCACTGGCATGTTGGCCGCTTGTCTGACTGGCCCAGGCCGCCGGAGTAGTGCCCTCGTCTGAAGCATGCATGCAGCACAGCACTGTCATGCATGTACAGCGGCAATATCACAAGCAGCTGCGGTTCTCGGCGCCCAGCACCGGCAGAGGCTGAACATGACTCACCTCAGGAGCAGTCACTCATGTTCCTTGATGCGCTGACACGCTGCTGCCATTTCTCGCAGGCATCTGTCACCATGTTCCATGACGACAAGCTGGTCATCGCCTGCGAGGAGGAGTACAGCGCCAGCTTCGTATTCCGTTATTTTGTGCGCCTCGCCAAGCTGTGCAAGGTCTCCAACCGCCTGCTGCTGCAGGTGCGCGCACTCTACACTGCATGTAGGCCGGCATTGGTCATGCGCTGCATCACCGGCAGCTGCTGTGATGTATCAGTAACTCCTGAAGCTGTAGGTTAGGGTGGAATTACTGTAGTGGCAGCTGTTGCCGCACCAGCTCAGCATCTGAAACTGAGTCGTTGACTGACGGTGACCGTTACCAACATGTACATGCAGATGGGTGCAGAGTCGCCGCTAAGCGCCGTGGAGGACCTCGTCGGCGGCGGGTCGTGCCAGGTGTTCCAGGCGCCGCTGGTGCACGACGGAGAGGATGAAGAGGGCCAGCACCTTACAGCGCGCAATGCCACGTCAGGCGCGGCGCGGTCGGGAAATGATGAGATCATCCTTTGGGCAGCGGCGGCGGTTGGGCGGCAGGGTCCAGCAACAGAATTGTGCTCAGACGGCAGTTCTCAAATTCAAAAGTTTGCTCCACAATCAACAGTTTCATGTAGCAGCATTCGCCCACTGCTGAAGGAAGCTCCCGCCGGATCAAACACCGCTACCGCCAAATTCCGCCGATGTTTTTGAGTGCTGATTCCCAGCTTGGTCTGCTTCTCACAAACCTTTCTTTAGAGCGAATCTGATCATCGCTTCTCCCTTGACGCTGCTACAAGTGTATTTCATCGGCTGTTCCTCTTGGCCTAAATCCTCCACTGATCGATCGATCACAACTGGAGTGTGCATGGCAGCGTTCCAGAGGCCAGGGGCACGTTCCTCAAATGTGTTCGGCATCGCATTCAGCGCTGACCGTGATGCTGGGTCCGGAGGCATCAATGCTGGGGCAGCGAGCCAGCAGCAGCTGCGCTCGGCAGCAGCGCAGCGGGAGCCCAGCCCCTTTGCGCGGCAACAACGGCAGGTCCTGCACGCCATAGAGACACACGCAGTCGCGATTATTGCGACAGACGACGCTGCAGGTAAGAATCTGGCATGCTTTGGGCCGGGAATTCCACCGCTCTTTGTCTCCGCCAAAATTGATGAAATGTGGCATTGCAGATGCCTGAGCCCATGCAAAGCACGAGCGGAGGCAACTGCTGCCTTATCTACCGGTCGATATGCAAAGCAATTGCAACAATCTGTGCAGGCGTGTCGGCGCATATCTTGCAATGCCTTAACAGAGCCGGCTGGACGGCTGCGCAGCGGCAGGTGGGGTGTTTTTCCTCATTTCCCTTCCTTTGGTCGAAAGTCTATGCCACATTCCACCGCATGTATGATAAACTAGTAGGGGAAGCTGGAATGCCAGGCCTGGCGAGCAAGCGGCTGTGCCCCTGCGTCAGGTGGTGTGCGCGCACCCGCAGCGCATCGCAGCCGTCAACGCTGCAGCCGCAGCGGCGGACGACATGGGCGTCAGCATCGGCACCGGCGTCGGCTACAGCATTCCCTTTGAGGAGATCGGCACCCCAGTACGTGCAGCTTTCCGTTGGCTGCTTCAAGAATTATGGTTTTGTGTTGAAACTTTGCAGCTGCAGCATAGCAGCCGGGCCCTTACCTACCTAGTCAGCTTTCCTTCTGCATCGCGCAGGGAGTGACGTGCATGCGGCATTGCACAGATGACATGCTGGTGCGAGAGGTGGCGACGGACCCGCTCCTCAGCTCCTACAGGTCCTACACCCTTGATCCTACAGACCTGCTCTCCAGAATGTCTGTGAGTCAGTCTGTACAGGCTGCATGGCTCCTCAGCACCATACTTACCACCCCTCTCCCCATACCACCTTTGCTGTATTTCCACATACCAGATGTTCTGAATGTCACAATTTGGCTCACAAAAACCTGAATTTGACCACATGTCGAATGCCGCAATGTAGTGTGGTGGCGGTCTCGGACGCGCACGAGCGCACGGTCAGCACCGACCTGCTGCTGGTGCTGCTGAAGAAGGTGCAGCGGGTGCGGCGCGACCTGCGGGTCGTCATCATCACCACGCCGCCCACCGCCGCCACCTTCATGTGAGACCCTCCTTGCACAAGGTTCTCCGAATGCTCGCACAAATGCTGGGGCTGCTGTAGAAGGTGCAGCGCGTGCGGCGCCACCTGCAAGTAGTCATCATCACCACGCCGCCCACCGCCGCACCTTGAAGTGGGTTTCGCTTTGCTTCAATTTCCTGCGAAGAACATGTAGAGAGCCTTTGGGCTTGCGTGCCACCGTCAGCTTGATATCGTCACCCGCTGTCTGAGGCACGCCATTCCTGTGTCCGCCTCACGTCTGCGCACAGGGGCTTTGACCGTGCAATGCGGGCTGCAGGGCCTACTTCTCCGCTCGCACTACACACATGGGGCAGCAGCCGACGGCAAACAGCGCAGCAGAGTGCTCACCGGAGCCGACGGTGCTGTCGGTGCAGGGGCCACGACATGCCGTGCAGGTCACGCTTCACTCATGAACTCTGAGCGCGTAGGGAATTGCTGATTCCGGTAGGGAACTGCTGTGGGTGCGCACGAGCTGCAGACTCTAGTACCATGAGAGTTGAAGAGTGTGTGCATAACGGATCCTTGCCTCCCGCAGGTGCACTATCTGGACGAGCCTGTGTCCGATTGTGTGAGGTGTGCGGCGGACACCGCTATGAGCATCCACCGCGACGGCATGCCGGGAGACATCCTGCTGCTCCTGCCAGGTGAGCTCATTCTGGGATGCTGCCTGCACGGAATCTCCGTCCCAATCTCTTGTCATGACCTGTGAGCTGCCTGCCGCTGCTGGCTCAACAAGGCTTACTTGTCGGATGTCCGTCGTATGCTGTGTGACAGAGGTGACAGTGGCTTTGCAGGGCACCGAGAATGCAACGCGGCAGTGTCGCTGCTGAAAGCAGAGGCCGCCGCGGCGCACGGGCAGCGCGGCGGCCGCCAGCAGCTGCTGCCGCTGGCGCTGCACGGAGGCATGTCGTTCGCGAGTCAGGCCGCCGCGCTGCAGTCGACGCCCCGCAACCACCGGAAGGTAGGATGCGTATCCGGCTACTCATTTGTCTCCCAGGCTCATTTGTCTCCAAGGCCGCGACTGATAGGCCACAGCCGCACTGCGCATGCACCTTGTGGTTGATGGTGTGTGGGCCGTGCCGTGTGTCGGGCAGTGCGGCAAGCTCGAGTTGCATGGATTGCGTGCTGCAGAAGTGCGCTGCGGATGAGACGCAGATCGCATGCCTTGCCAGCACGGCTCGGCATTGCCAAACCAGCACGCCGCCATGCTGCATCTTCCTGCCAACCGCTGCTTGTTCGTCGCCAAACTTGCTTCCAAGAAACAAGCCTCGCGGCACATGCAGGTGGTGGCAGCGGCGGACACCGGCGACACCGGCATCGCGATCGAGGGCATCGCCTTCGTGGTGGACACCCTGTATGGCACGCAGCCAGTCATGGACCCCTTTACGGGGCTGGAGGTGGCGGAGACGTGTCCCGTGAGCCAGGAGGTGCGAATCCAGGCTTCAGAAATTTCAGAAGTGAAAAGCAGGCGCCTGCTACCGCGCTGCCACTGCCATGCATGTTGCCAAAGCAGCCTTGGTCGTTGCACACGAAAGCTGCCTGAGGTCTCTCAAAGTGACAGGCATGCTGTTTTCTCACAGGTGCCAGATGCAGACAGCAGCTGACTGACAGCTGTGTGTGGTGCATTGTGCAGGCGGCAGCGCAGCGGGCAGCGTGTGCGGGGAGGCTACGCTCGGGGCACTGCTTCCGGCTGTGCACAGAGGAGGCCTTCCAGCAGCTGCCCCAGCAGACGGTGCGGGCACAGAGTCTTTCATCAGCATGGTGCACGACCCGAAGACTGAACCACTGTAGGACACCTGCGTTCGACGCACAGTGCCGGTGTTGTTAGTAGCACTCCAACCACTCCAACCAACACCGCAGCAGCGGCGGCAACGGCAACGCCAGCGGCGCCGGCGGCGACAGCATGGAGCAGGCTAGCAGAGGCGCTGCCGGCGCTCACCACGAGGACTCGCTGGCAATCGCTCCTCCTCTACAAGGGTTGCGCTGCTACCCCTGCTTGGCCAAGCACAGACATCGGAGATGGCGCGGCTGGAGCTCACAGATGCGCTGCTGGCGCTGAAAGAGCAGGCGTGGACTCGCTGGTCATTGCTCACCCACCAGAAAACCTTTGCTCTGAAAACCTTATTTGCACATCATGCAGAGGCCGGGAATGCGCGACGGGAGCTGACGAGGGCGCTGCAGGGGTTTGGTCAGAAACTGATTTGTTTTATATTCATTTGTCTGCTTGTAGAAGCCGGAGATGGCGCGGCGGGAGCTCACGGGGGCGCTGCTGGCTCTAAAGGGGCTGGGCGTGGACTCGCTGGCGGAGTTTGACTTTCCATCGCCGCCGCCGCCCGAGCTGGCCGCCAAGGCGGTGGAGGCGCTGCACGTGCTGGGCGCCCTGGACGCTGACGCCACGTGAGTCTTTCGCCTCTTGATCTGTTTTGCTGATATCGTTTGCTGATGATGGAACTGAAATCTGCTGCTGCCGCCGCCGCCTCTGCAGCTGACCATTAAGGCAGTGCAGGCGCTGATGAGCCCGACTCACGAGACGGGATGACATGTTCTGGCAGTGCTGCGAGCTGGACGCTGTTTCGGTCTGCTCAGCCCACACCGGATCGGGTTATTGGTTGTGCTCTGACTTTCGTCAGCATATTTTCATCTGGTGCAGGCTGACGCACCCGGTGGGCGAGGCAATGGCGGCGCTGCCGCTGGCGCCGCAACTGACGCCACAAGTCAATTTACGTTTGATAATTTCTGCATTGGAATATGTCAAAATTCTTACAGGCTGACGCACTCAGTGGGCGAGGCAATGGCGGCGCTGCCGCTGGTGCCGAATTTGTTGCGCGCGATCGTGGCGTTAGATCTCGGTTGTCATTGGTAGGATACTTGAAAATATATCATACGTCATCACAGGTTGTCGCACCCGGTGGGCGAGGCGATGGCGGCGCTGCCGCTGGCGCCGCAGATGGCGCGCGCGATCGTGGCGGCGGGCCCCCTCGGCTGCGCGGAGGAGGTCATAACCATCGTTTCGCTGCTCGGCGTAGCCAGCCTGTGGGTGGGCGCCTCCGACCGGCGGCGTGCACTCGAGGAAGCCAAGCTGAGGTATGTCCCAACTTTTCATTGTGAAATACTGTCATATTCGCGCTGCTGGGCGTGGCCAGCTGTTGGTGGGCGCCTCCGACCGGCGGCACGCCCTCAAGGAAGCCTAGCTGCAGCGTCTACCAAATGTCTAAGATTAATTAACATAAAGTAACTGTCATATTTTCGTCATTAAGTGTGGCCAGCTCTGGCTGGACGTCTCCGACCGGTAGCGCGTCCTGGAGGAGGCAAAGCTGCGGTCAGCCTCTTAAACCCGGCGGACTGTTGCGACAAGGCCTAGGGCTTGATCACGACCATCACGTTCCTGCGTATCTATTGGCCGTGTCGGACACAATACCAGCGTGATTTGAGGTTACAAAAAACTCGGTGATTTGTTCAATCATGGCAGGTCTGCAGCGGCAGAGGGCAATCTGATCACCTACCCAGATGTGTGGAAGGCACTCACTGTTTCAAATCACAGCACATGTGAGATACCAAAAACCCTGTTTCGTTTGCTCGTTGGCAGGTTTGCAGCGGCCGAGGGCGATCTGATCACCTACCTAAACGTGTGGAAGGCGTGGTGCGATGCCGGGCGCGAACGCCGCTGGGCGCACCGCTACTGCGTCAACCACCGCAACCTGCTGCGCGCGGCGGACATCCGCACGCAGCTGGAGTACCAGGCCAAGTGTCCATCTATAACACTCTGTGCTCATGCCATGTCGAGCGCTGCAGGGTACTGCAAGCCAAGCACGTCAGGCATTACCCCCCCGTGCGTTGCTTCCATCGATATTGCCCCGGCGACACCCTGGGGATCAGGCGTCTGGCAGTTGAAGTGCAGAATGCGCAGGAACCTGCAGACCCAAATTGTTGCTCCCGCAGGCCCACTGAGGTGCATCCGCTGAGAAAGGCACATGACACTCTGTTGCTTGGATGTACGAGTCGGATGTTTGTTTGCGGTGCAGGTCGCTGGGCGTTCAGATAGAGTCATGCGACGGCGATGTGGATCTAGTGCGCAAGGCGCTGGCGGCGGGGCTGCTGCTCAATGCGGTGCGGCTGACCGGGACCTCTGTCGGCAGCGACCGCGACGCCGGCACGCACGAGTACGAGCTGCTCCGCAGCTCAGGTGAGCATGCGCCCAGGAGATTGAAAACCGCGCCTTCGATGCCCATTCTTAAAGGAACCTGAGACGCAGCTCGCTGTGCTCACTACTGTGCAAAGCGGCAGCAAGTGGGTTGTGCCCTGCACCAGTGTGGGCTGTTGGCTGCCGGCCGCATGGCATGGCATGGTGGGGTTCCTCCATTGTGATGAGCTGACCCGCCTGGCATCACGAAAGCTGCTCTGGGGAACGCTGCACATCGTGTGGATTGCGCATGAGACTCACATGACCGCAGCAATTTCCGCAGGCGGCAAGCGCATCCGGCTGCGCACGCACGCCTCGTCGGTGCTGCACCGCGTGCCGGCACAGTGGCTGGTCTTTAGCGGCGCGGCGCGCGGGCCCGGCGGCTGGTTCGACATGCGGGAGGTGTCCACCATCCAGCCAGAGTGGCTGCCGGAACTGGCTCCGCAGATGTTCCGCGACACGCGGAAGAGGGTTGCGTGATATGCGCTGCTGCCGCTGGCACATGCGGCAGCCGTCGTGCTTGCTGCCACGTCGGCTGAAAAGGTGCTGTGAAGCATCTTCCTGGTCCCCTGCAGTAATTGGCGTATCGAATGTTGGTGGTTTGCTGGTTCCAGCCTTTCCATTGTCTGTTGTGGAAGAATTAGGTGCCCGCTTAGGGCTTATCAATTAGCCCGGGCCGCGCCCTCGAAAATGAGCAGAGCTGTTTACAAGCGGTTACAAGCTTCACAGTGTGTCAACTGCACAGCCTTGTAGTCCGCCCGAATAGTAGTACTAGCAACTGAAGCAGCATCCCGCAATTCGCGTGCAAAACAAGACTAGTGCCCTACTCACGAAATCACGTCAACAAGCAGCAAGCTTTGCGCGATCAGTGACATTTACCTCGGCTTGCGTCGGCGTGCGCTGATGTAACATCTCATCTTTGCACCACCGTGTTCGCACCCCTGTGTACTCCGCTAGCACGCTGCACGCTCATCGGAGCTCAGCATCTCGGCGAGTTTATGTTCGCATGCTGACGAGAGTCTGCTGATTTGCTACTGCCAGCGACACGATAGCAGTCGATCGAGATGGGCTGCTCTCATTCCAAGTCTCACGGTGAGGACCTGTCAGCGTCAGATCGTGTCTGTCAGCTGCATCGTGTTTGGATGTTTGGATTCGAACTGTGGGTATATGGTTTCTCTCACCCGGAAGAAAATGGACGTTGAAACGTACACATTTCTGTCTGGCCTCGCATGATCTCTTGTGGTTGCCAGTTCCCAACTCAGGTACTTCCGCACCTGCCGCGCAGATCCGGAGACTGTGGACGACTGGCTGGCCGGCCTGGGGCTGCCGCAGTACATACCCGCCTTCCATACCGCCGGATACGATGACTTGGCCACGCTGGCGTACCTCAACCCGACGGACCTGAACCTCATCGAGCAGGCCGCGGGCTCGGCGGTGCTGCCGGGCCACCGCAAGCGGCTACTGCTGGCGGCGCCGCAGCTGCAGGGCTGGAAGCCGCAGAGGCGGCGCGCTGACGCAGGCGCTCTAGCCGCCGGAAAGGGCGGCGCCGTACCGCAGGCAGAGGGCAGCGTCTCCGCGAGCACAGTGGGTGCATCCCAGGTCAGTAACCTAGCATAACAGAGCCTCAAGCGCAATACATTGTACAAGTTTTGTAATCCGCTACAATGCCTTGATGCCAGAATCTCGTTTTTGGTGCCATGCAGCATGGCTGGTGCAGATGTGTGCATATTCAAATCTACAAATACAATTTGGCATGCAGGTGCATGGGACCGGCGGCACCGCAGAAGATGGCGATTCGCCGGCTGCCGCGCCTGCGTCTGAACACCAGACAGAGGCGGCAGCCAAAGACCCTCAGAAGGTGTATTTCTGTTTCATATGTGTCAAATAACCCGCCTCCCTCCTTTGTTGGTGGCATAATATCATTCACTGACTTGCCACCCAAGCAGCTGCTGCAAATGCCAACGTGCTCCGTATGGCAGCGGCGTGAATCCAACACGAGCGCCCAGCCGACCTCGTCGCTGCAATCCAACAGGCGGCGGCGCCAGCCGGGCGGCTGCGGGCGCCCAGCATCCAGGCGCGCGCCCGCATGTGGAGTCCCAGCCCGACGCCAGAGTCCCCGCCAAATGCTGCGGGCCCTGCCGTGGCCGCCGCCAAGGCCGCTGCAGCAAAGAGCGGCGGCTCCGCACAGCACGTGGTGCCGCCGGCTCCCCAGCCGGCGCCTCCGCACGCGTTTCCCGGCGTCGTATCCAGCGGCACGTTTGTCGTGGGGCACTCGCAAGACAGCGGCGCCCGCGGCGCGGAGGATGCGTCGGCAGGCATGGGCAGCTTTGTCGGCGGCAGCGGCACGGCCGCTAATGTGCGCCGTGTGCGGACCGCTTCCGTCACCTCGCATGCATCCCACGAGTCCACCGGCAGCAGGTGTGGCACGTGCGAGATATAGCGTCAGCATACTGCACCTTGTCTGCACAGCAAGCCCAGGTTCGAGGTCGTCGACTTGTGGCCGCACATGCTGATCACATGGCACGCCCGATAGCCCAGTCTGCCGCTGGCACGTCCACTCTCAACTGTTTCATCATGGTTGATAGTGCACCTTGCGACAGGGTCACCTCGCCGTCGGTATCGGGCGCCACATCCGCCCAGCAGGCAGGCGGCAGCGCCGGCGCTGCAGCAGCAGGCGCCGGACGGGGCCGTGGTCGCGGTGGCCGAGGCCGCCCCGGCCCCGCACAGCAGCCCGCCAATGGCGGGAATCGGCCCGCGCCTCGCTGGTGCGCGGCAGTTTGGTGCCACATGAGCCTTGCAGATCCTGCTCGCTTTACCAGCTGGCGATTGCAGTTTTAGACATACAAGCGTCCGACGGTAAGGTGTGTGTTCTGCATTTGCGCGACCCCGCAAACCTCCCTACAAGCCCTAGATCTCAATGTGCTGCAGGTCCAGCAGCATCAAGGGCGGCGGCTGGCAGGCGGAGAAGCCTGCAAAGCCGCGACCCACGCGCGGCAGTCGCTCCAGCAGTGGCGACGGCGCCGCCGCCGACCCGGAGGAAGTCAAGGTCCGTTGCTCCCTTCAACAGGGGTTGTGGACTAGAGTGGACCAGAGTTGATGACTGGCTTGATATCTTTACCTTCACTGTGGTGCATGCAGCGGCCAAAATTTACATAGAACAAAATGTATGTTCTTTGCGTCAGCGCCGCGGAAGTTTGAGATGTATCAAGCCTGCGTGATGGAGCTCTCCGTGCAGAACTCAGCCTTGATATGTTGAAACATGCATGCGGAAGGAGGGGTCAGCAGCCAGCCCTTCTGCCAGTCGAAGGCAGCCTCCTCCCTCCCTCGATATTCACACATGGGTCGCCTCGTACCCAATGGTGCCCTCCTCCAGCCCCTCCCTTCTTCAGCCCTCGTGCCTGTGTTGCTGCTGCAGGCCAAGCTGGCGGCGCGTGCGGCAGCGCGGGAGCAGGCGAGCACCGGCCTGCGGGCGCACCTCAAGGCGATCCGGACTGCCACAGCCGCAAGCTCCAGCGGCATTTCGGACGACGGCTCAGCCGCCGCCGCGCGGCCAATCGGCCCCGAGTGGGTCGCTGGCGAGACCCCGTCTTCTGAAGCGGGCGATGGCGGTGGCGGTGGAGATGAGGCAACCCACGAGGCGGGCGCATCGGGCGGGAGTGAAGATGACGGCGGGCTTGTCGGCGGCCTCGGCGGCAGCAGCGCCGGCGCCAACAGCGGCTCGGCAGATGTCAGCGGCTCTGTCGCCCACAGCGGCAGCGGCAGCATTGGACTGCGCCGCGCGGGCCACAGCAAGGACGGCGGCTTCGTGCAGATCCTCATCTCGCCGCCGCCTGCCGGCAAGGCGGCCTCGCCGTCGCAGGCGGCCGGGAGCGCTTCCACCAACGGCGGCTTTGGTTCGCCTGCGGAGCTGCCGGTGCCAAACAGCCGCACAGACCCCCATAACCCTAATGACACCCCGCACGAGCTGACGCTGGCGCAGCCGGACCTGCAGCAGGACGGCACGCCGCAGCCGCACGCCGGCACACCCATGATCAACTCCTCTGGGGATAGCCGCCAGGAGGCGTCGGACTGGACTCCGTGGCCCGCCGGGGGGCCGCAGCGCGCCAGCACCTCCCCGGGCACACCCGTGTTGTTTGGCGGCGGCGGCGGCGGTTGCTCAGCCGGCTTCGCGCAGCAGCAGCAGCTGCAGCACGGGTACTCTCCAGTGGACGCGTCGGCGGTGGCGCCGCCGCCGCACTTTGCGGCCGCGTCGACGGCTGCAGAGGCGGCCAGCCTGACCGCCGGCTCAGGCCCCGCCGCGAGTGACAACAGCAGGGACGCGCATGGCGCGGAGCAGCGCCACGGCGCCCGCAGCTGCGATGCCGAGGCGGCTCTGCAGGTCAGTCGAGGAATGTGCAAAGCCCCAACCTGATATTCAGCATCCTGCTCGTCACTTCGTGTGTACTGGACCTCGCAGCTCGGCTGGATGCGATTACAGACAGCCAACTACTTCGAACCTCAGTGCAAGAGAACCCTCAATGCGAGAGTGTCAAGAGTGCGATTTCGTGAACCGCAGGCGGCGGGGCGATCGGTTCGCGCGCGCCTGGCGGCGCGCACCGGCCGCCCAAATTCTGCTCCAGCGCCCAGCTCCCCGGCCGGCACGCTGCACTCAGGTGCGGCTGCTGGTGGAAGCTGCCACGGAGACAACACTCGCAGAGTAGCCTGACTTCCTGATGTGCAAGCTGCCCGTGACGGCCCAGATGTCACCCAGTGGCAGTCCGCGGCAGTCTTTGTCAGCGAACCGTCACAGTCTTCTTGCCTGTCGCAGGCCTCTACTATTAACCCTTCAGACCCCATGACAAAATCTGTTTGCAAACCCACAGGTTATGCATCGGACGCCGGCTCGTTCGGCAGCACCGGCAGCACGCCGCACGCCGCCCCGCAGGGCCGCTTTGGCGGCGGCGGCATGCAGACCAACGCGCTGTACGATTCCAGCCCGCCGCCGCGGCCTGCCGGCCTGCGCTTCCCCGGGCCGCAGCAGCCCGACGGCGCCGCGTCGCCCGCGGGCAGCGGCTTTGCCCCAAGCCCGGGGATGCGGCCGCCGGCGGTCAGTCCCATGGTGCGCAGCAGTAGGGTCTATCCGACAGCGGCAAACCGCCTGTGGGACAGCGAGTTGTATCTGTGTTGCCATGACTGAGCATCACCTGCACACATGTCGTGCAGTTCACATGGTGGCCCTCACAATCTGACCACTCGCATACAGGTGCGCGGCGGGCCGCCGGTGAGAGCGCCGATGCATGCGCCCGGCTCGCCCGCCGGCAGCGCCGCCAGTGCCTCCACCAGCAGCAGCATCAGCAGCCCGCTGGTGCGTCGCTTCTCACACCTGCTCGTACTTGCACGTGCAGGAGCAGCAGTGTCTAGCCGTCCTTGTTGACGTAGGCTGCCGGGTCATACCGTGCCGCTGCGAGGCAAACCTTGCCATCGGTCTCTGGGCTGCCAGACCTTTGGGCAGGGTAGCACGGACGACTCGCAAGGTCCAGAGGAGCCAACATTCCGTGTCTGTTGAGCAGGTGGTGTTGAGGGACGTGGATGAGCGCGTCCGGCGCCGCATGCAAGGCGTGACCGTACGAGTGCGTGACTCCCTGGCTCCTGGCGATGAAATATGGCCAGCGCAGGAGCCACGGGCGATGGTCCTGAGAGCTGTCTCATTGCAGGCAGGCACTGCAGACCAGTGATGACACTTGGAGCATGGGTGGAGTTTTGGCGGCATTGCAGTTGCAAAGCCGCAATGCCAGAGGAGATTGGCGAGCATGCAGCGTCTCGTCTAGACAGCAACTGTGTGTAGGTGTGTAGCATTGATGGATGGTTTGAGGACTTTCAGAGAACTTTGGTTGGGACTTGGAGGATTGGCGAGCTGCCAGTATTGCCATGTGGGCTGTGCAGCAGCGGTAGGCAGAACTTTGTGAACTGATCATGCACTTCAGATGAGGATCTTC
>JAABUM010000925.1_pt1 | contig 47168 bp, 39 predicted proteins | sample 5559161 | NCBI WGS metagenome assembly JAABUM01 (sample SAMN10711868, study PRJNA513369) | rock metagenome | isolation source: Antarctica rocks | place: Antarctica: Victoria Land, Siegfried Peak nord
TCATCGATTGTTCCCACACCATTCTCGTAGGTGGCAACGACGCGCTCACGTAAATCTAAAGAATAGGCTTGCATCTTTCCAAATTACTCTCTTTTGAAGTGTTCATTCAACTGAAAATTACTATAGGGCATCCATGAAGGATGCCCTTTGTCGTTTAGTGTGCCTATGGCGTGCCAACTATCCAAAACAAGATATTTTCCAGCTTCTCTGTCGCATCCTGTTGCATAGACGGGAGCACGTGCGAACAGACATCCATACACATCCATTGTGAGCGTGGCGCTGGAATGTCCCAGCCGCTCGCTCGTCACTTTCAGCCGCGATGAAAGGCTTTCTCAGATGCCGGGATGGTGCTTTGCGGGAAGCTCTTTTTCAGGCTGCTGCCATGGTGCCTCGCCATCGGCTAAAAACATGGTGAGCACATTTCTCAATTCTTCGAGTTTGACCGGTTTGGAGACGTAGTCATCCATTCCTGCTGCAAGGCATCTCTCCCGATCCCTTTCGAGTGCATGAGCCGTCATCGCCACAATCGGGGTGCGCTTGCGGCTCCCTTCTCGCTGACGAATCTCCGTTGTGGCTTCATACCCATCCATTTCCGGCATCTGGCAATCCATCAAAATTACATCATAATCTTTTCCCTCTATCGCCCTGAGCGCCTCTCGCCCATTGGCGACGACATCAATAGTGATATAACCCAGCTTTTGCAGTTGCCGGAGTGCGACTTTCTGATTTACGACATTGTCTTCCGCAAGTAAAATAAGTTTCTGAGAAGCGCGCGGACTCGCCTCTTCGAGAGAATGCCGCGTCACCATTGAGAGCGGGTACTGGGCGGAGGTTTGAGTATGCGTCTCTGCCATGATGGTGACGAGGCAATCGTAAAGCTGCGATTGTTTGACCGGCTTTGTTAAATAAGCGGCAATCCCCGCGCGACGCGCTTCGTCCGCGTGCCCGCGATGGCTTAATGACGGCAAGAGGACTAGCTTTACGCCAGCAATGTCGGCATCGGCTTTAATGGCTCGCGCCAGTTGAAAGTCATCCGGCCCGGACATCATCAAGTTCATGATAACGATCTCAAAGGGCTGTCCCTGCGTTGCGGCGAGGCGCAGAAATTCCAGAGCTTGCAGTCCGTTTCCGGCTTCCTGCGGTTTCATCCGCCACGCGGTAGTCTGGTGCAGTAGAATTTTGCGGTTGGTGGCATGGTCGTCGACAATTAGCACTCTGACGCCTTCAAGATGTGCCTCCGCTGGCGACGCGGCTTGTGATTGTTCCGGCTGTTTTTCAAGGTTGATGGTGAACCAGAAAGTAGAACCCTGCCCCAGTATGCTCTTAACACCAATCTCTCCGCCCATCATTTCCACCAACTGTTTAGAGATCGCCAGTCCCAGCCCAGTGCCTCCATACTTGCGCGTCGTTGAACCATCCGCTTGAGTAAAAGCTTGAAAAAGGCGATGCTGGCCTGCTTCACTGATCCCGATTCCTTTGTCGCTGATGGCAAAGCGCACGACGATATTCGTAAACGTTTCACTCTCTTTCGTGGCACGAACGAAGACTTCACCCCGTTCAGTAAACTTCACCGCATTGCCCAGTAGATTAGTGAGCACTTGCCGCACCCTGCCGGGATCGCCGCGCAATTGCGTGTGAACGTTACTGTCAATCAGCGAAGCCAGCTCGATGGTCTTCGCCTGCGCCCGCTGGGTTAAGAGTTCGATGCTGCCTTCGACCACACGATGCAAATCGAAATCTATATTTTCAAAGTTCAGCTTGCCTGCTTCGATCTTCGAGAAATCGAGAATGTCATTAATGATGGTTAAGAGTGCATCGCCGCTGGAACTAATCGTCTCGGCAAAGTCGCGCTGGTCGGCGTCCAGGTCGGTGTCGAGCAGGAGTCCGGCCATGCCGATGACGCCGTTCATCGGCGTGCGAATCTCATGGCTCATGTTGGCGAGGAATTCTGATTTGAGCCGCACCGATTCCAACGCCGCATCGCGTGCCTGTTCGAGTTCCACTTCGATTAGCTTGCGCTCCATGATGTCAACATTGAGGCTAATCACGCGCGCGGCCTCTTCGTCTTCAGCACGTTTACGACCGATAGCCTCGGCCAGCACGTTAGCGACAGAACATAGAAAATTGGCCTCCTCAGTGGCAAATCTACGCACGGAAGTAGTATGCACTCCCAAGACGCCATAAGGGTGTTCCCGTCCCCGTATGATGACGCTCATGCCGCCCGCGACTCCGTGTTCGAGCAGCAGCGGCGCGCCGCCGAACCGCGTCTCCGTGCGCAAGTCTTCGACGACCACGGGATCATCGGATAACAGCGTGAACCCTGCTTGAAATTCTTTACTTGCACTGACCGTGGCCTGCCCGACGGGGTATTCTTTTTTCCAACCCACTCCCGCCCTCAAGATGAATGCCTCGCCGTTTGGAAGCAGCTCCAAAACCTTGCAGTATTCCACTCCGAGCGTTCGCGCGACGAGAGACACGGCTTCGGCAAACAAATCCTCGAGTTCGCCGCCGGTCAATGCCAGACGGCCTATTTCCGCAACGATGGCTTGCTTTTGAGCGTAGGCACCGAGTTCTTCTTCCACGCGGCAGCGCTCGATATTGAGTTGAACCGCATATCTGATTGTTCGTTCCAAGCGCACCGGGGGCGTCTCATTTTTAACCAGATAGTCCGTCGCGCCAGCCTCCATCGCCTCCACGTCTACATCGTGGTCACCCTGCCCTGTGAGCAGGATCATCGGCGTGGTCAGCCGTGATTCACGGGCTTCACGAATTAACTGCACGCCGGTGCGTTCGCCGAGGCGATAATCCACCAGACAGACGTGATGTTCCCGTCGCCCGGCTATTTTCAAGCCCTCTTCGTAAGAGGGTACCCAGTCAAGCGCATACTTGCTGACCTTCAACTCGGAAAGTAGCTCGCGGGTGAGAATGTAATCGTCCTCGTCGTCATCTATGAGGAGGACTTTGATCGTTTCGCGCGTCACTTCACCCGCTCCTCCTGTCTGGGAAGATCAACCATCTCGAACCAGTACTGGCCCAGCCCCCGCATCAAATTGACCAAACCCTCGAAAGTCACGGGCTTGCTGACGAACGAACTCGCTCCCGAGTCGTAGCTGCGTAGGATGTCCTCATCGGCTTTTGAAGTAGTCAGCACCACGACGGGGATCTGCCGCAAGTCGGGGTCGGACTTGATCTCCCGCAACGCTTCGCGCCCATCCTTCTTGGGCATGTTCAAGTCGAGCAGGATCAAGCCCGGACGGGGTGCGTCGGCGGGCGAAGTGTATTTGCCCATGCGGTGCAGGTAGTCCATCAAATCCTCGCCGTCCGTGACGCAATAGATGTTATTCAGCAGGCCGCTCTCAGCCAGCGCATCGCAAGCCAGCATACGGTCTTCCTCGTCGTCATCGGCGAGCAGTATGACAACCGAATTGTGTTCGTCGCTCATAACGCTTCCACCTCCTTCGGTTGTCTGACCGGAAGGGTTACCACGAAGGTCGTGCCCTGCCCCGGAGTGCTGCGGGCGGTGATCGTCCCACCATGCCGATCAACTATCTTTCGGCAGATGGCGAGACCCACTCCGGTTCCCTCGTACTCACCTTTCTTATGCAGGCGCTGGAAGACATTGAAGATGCGGTCAAGGTACTTCTCGTCAAACCCGATGCCGTTATCCACGACTAAGATTTGACAGAGTTGGCGTGCCAGAGCACTCTCGTCCATTGACTCCGGGCTTCGTGCATCCAGCTTTTGACTGTAGATGCGGACGACGGGCGGAACTCCTGCGCGATGATACTTGAGGGAATTGCCGATCAGATTCTGGAGCAGTTGCCGCATCTGCATCGGGTCGGCATCGATAATCGGGAGTTCTTCAATCTCGACCTGCCCATCGGTCTGCTCGATGCGTGACTCTAAATCGGCGCTGACCTCCCTGGCGATCACACCCAGTTCAGTCGGAACGAAAGCTTGTCCCTTAATCTCGACTCGGGAGAATGCCATCAGGTCTGTGATGAGGGTCTGCATTCTGGCCGCAGCATTGCACATGCGCTGTAGGTAATCTCCACTCTGCTCATCGAGCGATTCACCGGCTCTTGATTTGAGCCGGTCACCGAAGGCGAGAATCTTCCGCAGCGGCTCTTGGAGATCGTGCGAAGCGACCTGCGCGAAATCTTGTAACTCGCGGTTGCTGCGCTCTAACTTATCGGAGTAGATTTTCAGCTTCTCATCGACTCGTTTACGATCAGTAACGTCGCGCGCGGCGGCGAATACGCCCTGCAACTTTCTATCCCGGTCGTAGAAGGTGGTCGCGTTGTAAGACACATCTGTTTTCTTGCCGTTTCTGGAGCGCGCGGTGAGTTCATAGTCGGTAACCTTCTTTTCGCTCAGCACCAGCTTGATGCCTGCTTCGGCACGCTCCGGATCGGTGAAGTAGTTCTTGAACGGCGCGCCGATCAACTCGTCGCGCGTGCAGTCGGTGAGCGCCTCCATCTGCTTGTTAACGTCGGTGATGATGCCGAGTGGATCGGTGGTCATCAGCGCGTCGATGTTGGATTCGATGAGTGAGCGCGTGTAGAACTGCTGGTCGCGCAGGCGCTGATCGAGTTTCTTCTGCTCCTCTTCTACCTGCTTGCGCGCCGTATTGTCGGTGCCGATCAACAGATACCCGATGATCGCGTCCTGCGCGTCGCGCAGCGCCGTCACCGACACCACCGCCGGAAAGCGGCTCCCATCCTTGCGGATGTAGGTCAGCTCATAAATATCTTCGATGCCGCGCGCGGCCTTGAACACCAGCGCCTCGAAACCGGGCGCAATCGGGGTTCCCAGTTCCGCGCTGAGCGCTTTGGCGCGCGTAATCACTTCCTGCGGATCGGAAATGTCGGCCGGAGTGATCTTGTTCATCACGTCGGCAGCCGTGTAGCCCAGCATACGTTCGGCACCCACATTGAAAATCTGAATGACGCCTTTTGCGTCGGTCGCGATGCTTGAGAAGTTGGCGCTGTTGAAAATGGCGCTCTGCAACGCTCCCGCTTTCAACAGAACTTCGGCGCGCCGGACTTCGGCGACGATCTCCACCGCGATGAGGTCGCCGTCGAGCATCGTTTTTTGCTCCATATTAATTGTTTCAGTGTCCATTGGTACCTGCGTTTTGTTTTAGAAGCTGTTTGGAAAATCGTTTTGAAAATTCCGGCCAGTGCTGTTTTGCTCCAATGTTTGAGGGTTTGCTGCACTTCTTGATTAAAAATCAGTGCTCAATCCCGCAATGAAACAGGACAAAATCCGGTTATTCTGGAATTTCCAAACAGATTCTTAGAAGGTTAGAAGATGTATTCAGCGAGGAATATAATTGGAGATTTTGTGCTTAGGTCCCGGCGGGCTAGTGAAGTCGGAGGTTCAAGCAAATTCACTATACAGTAGTTCCACTCGGAATAATAGGTGTTCAATTCCATGGGACGAGTAAATCAGAGTAGCTGGAAAGAAAAGATAGCTTTGGGACACATGGCTTAATTGCTGCCGTCAAAGCCCGTTCCACATTTGAGCTTCAGTTGCTAAATGTTCGCGACCCGCTCGGATTTACTCAGTCCCTTGTTCAGATATGAGAACAGTCGAGTGCGGTTGGCGCAGCCCCATTGGAGCATCTTCAACGAAGGAAAGCTGCGTTCGCACATTAAGGAGAGTGCAACATTTAAGAGCAAGGTGGTTTTGCCGATGTTCGTCGCAAAGATAAGCTAGCGACTTCGCCGCGTGATGTTTCGTGCAGGATAAATTCTGGCAACGCGAAGCCGCGCGTTAAAATTCGATGAAGAAAAAGGCGACCCGCGCGAGTCGCCTTTTCGTATAGGCGCAAGCTAAATTTTTCGTTAACTCGCAGAAGCTCAGCGTGTGTATCCCGCCGGATGATTGATCTCTATGCCGGAGCGATCTGTGAGAATTTTGATGCGATGAAAACCTTTTGTCGCGTGCGTCGAAAGGTACGTGAGCGCAAGTTGTTTGCCAAGCGCGGCGGTCAATTCACGTAGGAACGGGTCGAAGCTGACGGGCGCGCCTGTGCCTTGGAAAAACGCCTGCCCGCCGGTTTCATCCGCAAGACTTTGCAAAGAGCCTTGCGCGTAGTTGACGAGAATCGAATTGCCGTTCGTCGTCGCTCCCACAGTCGGCGCGTAAAACGAATAAACGGCGACGCTCGCACGCTGCGCTTCATTAATGGCGCGCTGCAAATCAATGCTCTGCGATGGCGATGCGCTATCTATGCCGCGCGACGCGTCAAGCCCGTCCGAGACGACAAGCACGGCGCGCCGTCCCGCCGGAAGCGACTCGAAACGCTTGAGTGCTTCGATGATTTCCACGTATGGATTAAAAGGCGCGTTGTTCGCGAAGCCGGACGGCGGGCGCACTGCTTCGGCGGCGCGCGCGAGGTCGGTTGTAAACTTTTGCCGGACTTGCAGCGAGCCGGTTTTGATTATTCCGACAAAAACGCGCGAGCCTGCGGGCAAGCGGCGTATGAAATCTTTGATCCCACGAATGTCATTGCCGACAGATGAAACAACATTATCCTGTATGAGCACGGCGACGGCGAGCGGCGTCGCTTCGCCCATCGCACGCAGCGAAAGAACGTTTTGGTTTTCTCCGTCCTCGCGCACAGTAAAATCCGCCGCATCCAATTCGCCTGTGGTAATTCCTTTGCGCGTTTTCACCGTAATCGGAATGGTGACGGAACGAACCATTCCATTGCCGCGCGTGGATGAACTTTTTGAACTTCCCGCGCCGTCCGGCTTCAGCACCGGAGGACGCTTTTGCTGGCACACGCCGACTATAAACGTCAGGTTCAAAACAAAAGCGACGAGCATCACTTTCACAGATAGCCCGACCAAACATTTTAAGAAGTTACTCATATTTCCTCTTATACGATAACGTTGAAATTGAATGTGCCTTTGCTTTGGCTGCTTACGGCGCTTCAATTTCTATCAGCCATTTTATATTTTCAAGTGTATGACCATACCTTTGAACAAACTCTTCAACTTCGTTAAGATAAGAGAAGATATGCTGTTCACTCATCCTATAATCTTCATTCGCTTCATATCTTCCGCTTTCATAGACATCACGTTGCAATTCGCTAACCACGACGCGATAAGGTTTGCTTCGGATTAGATTCTGCTCGGCTACAAACTCAGGTTCTTCTCCCGAAGTGAGCAGGGAGAGAAGCCGTTCATTTGGTTTATCTTTACGCAATATGATCCAACCTAAATATTCATCTGAATCCGTTTGCTTTCTGAAACCTAAATGATTGCCATTCTCCAAAAATCTTTCTAAATCTTCTCGTCTCATAAAAGTCTTAGCCTATGCGAATCGGCAAGCTCATATTATGAACGGACGAGATCATATTACATAGCGCGTGTCGTTAAAACTGCCGCGCGCTGGCGAGAGCCGTTTGACGGTAGTATGATTGTATATCGTTGCAAGGAATAATTACTGCCCGGTTTTAGATTAAGCGTAAAGATGAACGATTCCCTTTCAAAGTCCAAAGTGACAGCACGCGACCGATTGATGTTGCGTGTGCTCGGCTATGCGCCGTGGCTCGCGTTCTTTCTCGTCGCACTGCCTGTGCCGCTTTATTTTCTGCTGCGGCGCTTGACGGCGACAGAAGATGCGGGCGTTTATGTGCTGTTCTTTCTCGTCTCGCTCGGGCTTGGATCAATCGTCGGCTTTCTCGTCGCGATGCTTCTACTGTTTTATCGCACGCGCAGGCAAAAGCGTTTGCGTGAGCAGCTCGCGGCAGATGGCATCACGGCGTCGGAACTTTCATGGTTCATGCCGGAATTGACGACTGCCGAACGAAAAACGCTCAAGGGCGTTGAAAAACAGAACCCGCTTCTCGCAGACGCTTATCGTGAAACGCTCGCCGTGCGATTGACGGCGACGCGCGTTCTCAAGAGCGCCAAACGCGAACTCGTCGCCGTCGAAAACCGAAAGAATCGTCTCGTTTACAGCAACGAAGCGCAGGCGAAGCAGGAGTTACAACAGGAGTTACAACAGGACGCCGGACGGCTCGAAACAACCGCGCGGACGGCGCAGGAACGTGAAGCGGAAGCTATCTTGCGTTTGCAATCCATTGAAGCGATGGCCGGACGCGGCGCGAGCGTCGCCGAAACGGAAATGGCGCTCGCACGCCTAGACCTCGCACGTGATGCCGTTCCGCTCGGACTCGAAGCCGCCAAGCTCGAACAGGAAGCGCACCGCCAAACGCAACAGGAATTGCGCAAACTCAATTAAGAGTGCCTAAGAAAACTTTGCCACAGAGACACAGAGGAAAACAGTTTTGAGTGTTCAGTTTAGAGCACAGCGCTATTGCCTTATCTACTGAAAACTGATAGCCGAAAACTCAAAACTGTTTCTTAATCTCTGTGTCTCTGTGAATACCCGCTAACTTTGTTTTGTCGTTCGCTTGTCCAAATCCTTCAAACAATAAACGCCCGTCTCGATTCGCCGCGCGTAGCCTTCTTCGACAAGCGCACGATTGCCAAGCCCTGCTTCCGTGCGCGAGAGGCCGGAGGCTTTCGCCAATTCACCGCGCAGCGTCAGGCCAGCGCAGTCGAGATACGCGCGCGCCACTTCGCGAAGGGCATCTTCGCGCTTCGCTTTGACATTCAACTCTGCGGCAAAACGGCTTTCGCTGATCGTCCAGATATAAGTGAACCATGGATCGTAGAGCGCTTCGCCGGGAACGACCTTCAGTGTGCGTTGGAGTTCGTCGAGCGCGCGTGTGAATTTGGCGCGGTCTTTGATGCCGGACGCCTCGCGCAAATCGCCTGTCGCCATCTCCCACTCGCGCCGCAAAATCTTCAGCACCGCACGCGCATTCGCTGATAGCACTTCCGCTTCTTTTCTTCGCGGCACGCCCCATAGCGCATTGAAATAAGGCACAAGCCGCGTCGCCACAAACATCGCGCGGCCGCGCGCAAGCTTCGCGTAATACACGCGCCCGCGCCGCATCACTTCATCTTTCAAACGCCATGTGAGACTGCTCTCCGCGTCTTTCTGCACGTTGCGCGGCATGTGCGCGTCGCGCCGCCCGCACACTGCAACATACAGCGAAGGACACGGGCGACGGCTGTCCGTCATCGCCTGCGCAAAGCCTACGTGTTCGATAAACTTCTCCGCCTCAAAAACATTTTCCACTTGCGCCACAGACTCGCGCCGCCAGAGACGGTCACGATAGGCTTCGATTTCTTCAGGCAGCGAATTCATCATAGGACGCAGCGGCAAGCGTGTAGCTTTCGGCGAAAGTAGAAAAAGTATAATATCGAAGTCAACATATGAAAAATAATGCGGCGACGGAAACAATTGCGACGGATGCGGGCGCAGGCTCTTTTTACGACAGCATCGCGCACCTCTACGATTTGACGTTTCGCTTTAATCAATACGGGCGCTCGCTCGAACGATACCTGCGTGACAATCTGCTGCCGCTTCCGGCAAACGCGGCCATTCTCGACGCGGGCTGCGGGACAGGCTTGCTCACGCTCGCGCTGCTGAAGGTACTCGAACGCCCGGCGCACATACACGCGATTGATCTTTCCGCATCATCGCTTGTCAAAGCACAGCGCGCCGTCATGGATAATTTTCCGCACACGAAACACAGCGCAAGCTTCGCGCAGGCCAACGTGCTCGCGCTGCCTTTCCGTAACGATTCATTTGAATTGATTGTCACCAGCGGCGCGCTCGAATACGTGCCGCTCGAAGACGGCATGGCGGAACTCGCGCGCGTGCTCGCCCCCGGCGGCTATCTGCTGCATCTTCCGGTCAGGCCGTCGCCCGCCAGCAAACTTCTCGAAGTCATGTTCCGCTTCAAAACACATCCGCCGCGACTCGTCGCCGAACACACCAGCCGCCATTTTCGCGTCGTCGCGCATCACCGCTTTCTGCCCTTCGAGCCAATCGGCTGGACGAAGACTGCCGTGCTTGCGCAGAAGATATAAGACAGAGAAATCATATTTTCCCTATCGCGCGCTTGACTGTTTTGATTGCAGTTGCGGGCGAAAGGTGGAATAAAACATCTGACAGCGGGCATATAATAATCGAAGGATAAACTTAACAAAGGAACATTTATGAAACTGAAAATCTTTGGAATGCTCGTTGTGCTGGCTATCGGTCTGGCTTCTCCCACTTTTTCAAAAGCGTCGAACGGCATTGCCGGTAGCAATGCACTGCGACGCAGCGCGCCCGTTCAAGTCAGCGAGGAAGCGCCGGATTTCACACTCGAAGGCACGGACGGCAACAAGGTCACGCTTTCTTCTGCGCGCGGAAAGATGCCGACGGTGATTGTTTTTTATCGCGGCTCGTGGTGCCCTTTCTGCGCGCGTCAGCTCAGTGAATTGCGCTCCTTGCTGAAACCGAAAGCCGCCGTGCGCTTGCTTGCGATCAGCGTTGACGGCCTCGACACGACGAAGGAGTTCGCCGCCAAAATCGCTTCGGACGGCAAAGGCGCGATCAATTATTCGCTGCTTTCCGATCCAGATCACAAAGTCATAGACGCTTACGGCCTGCACGATCCGGCATACGACGGCAAACAATTTGATGGCATTCCGCGCGCGTCCGTTTACATCATTGATAAAAACAATCGCGTCGCGTGGATGAAAGTCGCAACGAGCTACCGCGTGCGCCCGACCAACGCAGACATTCGCGCGGCGCTCGCTTCCTTGAAGTAAAACGAAACGAAATCATTTATCGAAGAGGCGGAGCGGCTGGCATTTCCTTGCGCCGCTTTTTCCGCTTTTCAGACCATCATCTGCTCGCCGTCGAGCGAACACATAAGGCAACGATTATTCATGATTAACCGACACAGATTTATTCGCGCCGCTTTGCTGGCAACGCTGGCTATCACATTAACTGTTCCGGCTGTTTTCGTCGCCGCGCGAGCGCAGACTACGCCGCCGGACATCTCGCCGAAGTTTTTGCTGGCGACGGATAAAGCGCCGCGCGGACGCACGACGAGCGCCGCCGTTGTTTTGAATATTCCGGCGGGCTACCACGTCAACGCGCACAATCCGGTCAGTAAATTCGCTTTGCCGACGAAGCTCGAAATAGACGCGCCCGGAGGCATCAAAATCAGTCCCGTCGTTTATCCGCGCGCGATTGGGCGTCGCTTCAGCTTCTCGGAAGATCGTCTCGGCGTTTACGAAAATCGCGCCATGCTGCGTTTCAACATTACCGTTCCGCCAGATCAACCGACAGGCACAACCGAGTTGAAGGCGCGTGTGACTTATCAGAGTTGCAGCAATCAGGTATGCTTTCCGCCCGTGAAGCGCGACATTTCCATCCCGCTCGACATCGGCACGGCGAATGAAGGCAAACAGGTAAACGGCAAGGTTTTCGGCGGCCAGCACAAACGCCGTCGAGGTTGATCGCCGCCGTCCCTGACTAACAATGTCAACGCAAAGTAACGCCACACTCCTACGCGGTCTAGGGCTAATCGCCGCCGTCTCGATTGTCGTTGGCAACGTAATCGGTCAAGGCGTGTTCCTCAAGACGCGCGTGATGACGTGCAATGTCGGAACTCCGGGCATGGTCATCAGTGTGTGGGTTGCCGCCGGATTATTATCATTAGCGGGCGCGCTCACCTACGCGGAACTTGCGGCGATGATGCCGAAGGCGGGCGGCGAGTATATTTTCGTGCGCGAGGCTTATGGCGCTCGTATGGGATTCCTGTACGGCTGGATGCAATTCTTTATCGCCAAGACAGGCTCGCAGGCGGCGCTCGGCGTCGGCTTCGCAATCTTTCTCAACATACTTTCCGGCGGCGCGCTCGATGCCAAGTTTTTCACGCTTCATTTGGCGGGTTATGCGATTCCCTTCGGCTCGCTGCAAGTCACGGCGCTGCTCGCTATCGCTGTCGTCACGCTTATCAACTGCGCGGCGGTTTCTGTGAGCGGAACAATCGCGGCGGCGCTCACGGGCATCAAGATCGCGCTGGTGCTGGCGGTGGGCGTCGGCGCATTTCTGTTTGCGCGCGGCGATTGGACGCACTTTGCGCTCCAGAACGCGGGCGGCGCGTGCGAGGGCGTCAGCGCGACGGCGCGTTTCGGATTGGCGGGTTTTAGCGCGGCGATGCTCGGCGCGTTGTGGGGCTATGACGGATGGAATAACTTGACGCTCGTCGCGGGCGAAGTAAAGAATCCGCAACGCAATATTCCACTGGCTTTGATTGGCGGCATGATTACGGTGGCCGCGCTTTATATCTTCGTCAACCTTGCTTACTTTTACGTGCTGACGCCGACGCAAATTGCAAGCGTGCCCGCCGCTTCGTCCGTCGCCACTGAAGTAGTCATGAAATTTCTCGGCCCTCTCGCGGTGAGCTTGATTGCGGCGGCGCTGTTGATGTCCACCTTCGGAACCTTGCACTCTTCGATTTTGACGGGCGCGCGCGTGCCTTATGCGATGTCGCGCGACAGGCTTTTTTTCCAGAATCTCGCGCGCCTCTCGCCGCGCACGCGTGTTCCCGTCGGCGCGCTCGTCGTGCAGGCAATCTGGGCTGGCACGCTCGCTCTGTCCGGCTCTTATGATGCTTTGACGGATTACGTGATTTTCGCGTCGTGGATATTCTATGGATTAGTGACGGCATCTGTTTTTATCTTTCGGCGGAGAATGCCGGATGCCGTGCGCCCGTATCGCACGTGGGGCTATCCAGTTGTTCCAGCGCTTTTTTTACTCGTCACGGCGGCGCTGCTTATCTCGACGATCCAAGCAGCGCCTTCTCGAACACTCACGGGTCTCGGTTTAATTGCGCTCGGCTTGCCCGTCTACTGGTACTGGGCAAGACTCAATCGCACTTCAGGTCAAACTCCGTTCTCCGACGAAGACAACTAATGCCACGTTGCGATGCAGAATAAGTAGGGGCAGCGGCTTGTCCCTGCCCGTGTTACGAGATATGCAGCACGGGCAGGGACAAGCCGCTGCCCCTACAATTTGCCTTACCTTGCTTTGCAACCCGGTATAATCAATGCGGTAAACGCCGCTCGACAGCAATCAACAGTTGAACTAAATTGCGGCGAAGGCACTTGTTCGACGGCTCTTTGTTTTCGAGTGGCAAGGCTATGAAATGAAAAAAGAGAAAGGGCAAGCCGGGATGCGGCTCGCCCTTTCTCTTTTTGTGTAATGCCTTACGCGTCAGGGCGCAAGGCTCCCGCAGACTTTGTCTGTTCGTGTGATGACGGAACTGAACCGCAGTCGATACTCCGCGCTCGTAATAAACGCGCACACCATCGAACGATAATTGTTCGGCACTCTGTTATTCAAAACATCCAGCCAGAATTGATAACCACCGGCATCTGGATCGCGCCTCAGGTATCCGAAGTATTCTGCCAGCACAAACGCCGGATTATATTCGGCCTTCGTGTACTCCGCGTATTCGACTAGCTTGCGTATCACACGCGCGCGGCTCTCCGTCTGCGTGCTGCCCATCAAATACTCATTAGCCAGCTCGTTTTGTTTCGATGAAAGATCAATGCCCGAACTCTGCTTCACGTTGGCAAGCAGCGCATTGATAAATTGCGATCCCGTCTGGCTCGCCGGATACTTCGCCAGAAACTCCGGCAACTGCGCGAAGCTTTGCGTGAAGGCCGTCTTGCTCGCATCCGAGCCTAAGCCGATTTGATTGCGGTCTGCCATGAACTGCGCGTAGTTGGGTTGTAATCCCAGCGACGCACGGCGCACGCGGTAAACGAAGAAGCTCGTTTGCTGAAATTCCTGTTCGATGAAGAAAGCTGCGGAAACCGAGACTCGTCTGGAGTTGATGCAGGAAGCATCCGTTCCGCACCCGTTAATCAGAGTCCTCCAGTAATCGAAGCCTCCCGAATCCCGTTCGCGGTTGAGAAAGTCCAGATACTGCTGGCGCACGAAAAAGTTCGTGTCGTCAATCGGATTGGTTGTCGGCGTGGCGGTGTCATTGTCGAGAATAGTCAACGTCGCTGTCGCAGGAGACGGCAGCAAGAGCGTGGATGGATTCGGATTGCTCAAGGTCAGATTGATCGTCTCGCTGCCTTCGACATAAGCATCGTCGATGATGGAAATGGTGAAGGTCTTGGAAGTCTCACCGACGGCGAAAGAAAGCGTGCCGGAGGTAGCGAGATAATCGGAGCGCTGCCCTGCTGTGCCGTCAGAGGTGGCGTAGTTGACGGAAAAGGTGCCGGATGTGTCGCCCGTGCGTGTAACGGTAATGGCAGCAGTTCCGGCATTTTCGTTGACGGTATAATTGGCGGCACTGAACTGCACGGACGAGACGGGCAGCGTCGCGATGTATGCTCGAATGTCAGAGCCTGAATTGAGTGTGATGCGGTCGAGCGCAATTGTGCCATTGAAATCACCCGTGAGAGTCATTGTCTTGGTGGCATCGTTATACACGAATCGTAGCGGCACAAATTCGACGGGAACGTCTTTGGGGTCGGAGGGACTGTAATCGCCGCCGTTGCTCTCTGCAAGTTGCTTGACCCACTGGTAATTGCCTGCTGCGTCGTAGTGCGTGATAAAGTGATCCGCCTCTCCCTTGCTCGTCAGCGTCCGCTGCGTCGCGGGCGATTCCAGCCCGAACGTCGCTTCGACATCGAACGTGCCGAACACATAAGGCGTGCCCGCTCCGTCAACTGCCACACGATAACCGAAGACATCTCCGTCCGGGTTCTCGCCGCTGAAGTGCCCGAAGGTGCGAACCCAGATGGCGTTGCCGCTCGTGTCGTACTTGGCAAGATAGCCGCTCGCGCCCGTGCCGTTCGACTAGTCTGAGACAACGATGGAATCGAACTGCGTATTGCCCTCGAATGCGCCTGTCAAATACAACTCGCTCGCGCCGGTGACGGCGATGTGTATGCCTTCAATCGGCTTGTCTCCGGCAATCTGCTTCGCCATCAGCGCGTTTCCGTACTGGTCGTACTTGGCGATGAAAGCGTCTCCGAACTGGTCGTCAACCACCAGCGTCGTCGCCTGCGGTTGCGTCGGGAATGTGATCGTCGCGCCGACATCGCCGATGATATAAAGATTCGAGTTATCGTCTATCGCCAAACCTTTGGCGGCATCCACGCCCGCGCTGCCCGGCGTCGAAACCCACACGGGAGCGCCCGTCGCCGGATTGAGGCGCGACAAAAGATCGTCTCGCTGGCCGTTGTTCGTGACCGTGCGGCCTAAAAAGTTTGTGCCGGAAAACGAACCCGCGACGTAAGGATTGCCCGCCTTATCAACAACGATGTCTGTGATGCCGTTGATGGCGGAAGCGAGGTCTTCTTCGTCAGGTTGATTGTCCAATGCGTTGCTCATGCCGCCGCGCGCCCATGCGAGCGTGCCGGAAGCGTCGTACTTGGCAACGAACAACTCGAAGTTAATGTCAGGGTTGGAATCGCCGAGCGTCGCCACAGTCTTGCCGCTTGCGTCCTTAAAGGAAAGCGAGCGAACGAAGCCGCCGCCGACGTAGGCATTGCCCTACGCGTCAACGGCTAAAGAGAGAGCGCCGTCGAGGGAAAAGTGTTCCTCTGCCATCGAAGCCGGGTCAATGTGCGTCAATCCGGTTGCGCCGTTCGCCATGCGCGCCCACAAGGGTTGTCCGCTTGCGTCGAACTTGGCGACGAAAACATCATAGTCTTCGGTGCTGGCGAGCGTCGTCGCTTGCGGACGGGTGTTGAAGGTGAGGTTGCCGAAGAATGCGCCCGCGACATATGTGTTGCCCTGTTTATCTACGGCAGTGCCGCCGATTTGTGTTTTGCCTGTGCCGCCGATTTGCAATGCGGAACTAAATTCAGGCGCGGCAGCGACAGCAGCAGTAGTGGCGGACGGTTGCGCTTGCCAAGAATCTGCGGCGAGCGACGCGGGCGAAGCCTTTGCCTTGGCAATCGAAAGCCGCGCGCTTCCGTTCAAGAGCCATGCGCCTGAAACGAGCGCGAAGGCGGCGGCGACACACGCAAAGCCGACGGCGCGCGGAAACGGCAGCGCCCATTGCGCGCGACGGCGTGGTGGCGGCGAAACAAAAGCGGGACGAAGTAATTTTTTGATTGATAAGGCAATGCCGCCGAGCGCGCCGATGAGCATGGAGATTGTCAACAGCGCAGACGAGATTCGACGAAAACGACTTTCCGGCTGGCTGACGGCGAGCTTTGCAGCGCGCGGGAAGCGCCCGGAAGCCTTGTCCTTCGGAACATTGACGGAAGCGGCCGCCGCGCCGTTTGCAGAGGTAGCATTGCTTGCAGAGGTAGCGCAGCTAGGCGGAGCGGGCGGCACATATCCGTCATTACATCGAGGCGGCGGACAGCAAGTAAAGTCCATAGCACCTTGATACGGGCCAGAGTGCCAACCGCACCAATCATTCCGTGCATAATACGAGCCGTATGTACGGCTAACGCACATCGTCGGAGTTATGCCGCCTTGATTACCGGCTTTGACTTCGCCGGACATGAAAGCCGACATCACTAAAACGATGAGCAGCATGAGGGCTGCGCCTGTCTTTCTTTCCATGAAATTTCTCCAGTTAATACAGATTTCTGTTTGATAACGATTCCAATGTTGTATTGCTCAAACTTCCTAGCGCGAGACGGCGACAACTTCACCACGCCGCCACCGCAGTCGCCGCACAAACCGACGCAGTGTGCGCGCCAACGCCGCCGCCATGATTGCCAGAGTGAGCCACACGCACCACTTCGGAAAATAGTCCGTGTAGCGCACGTACAAACTCATTTCATCCGACAATTTCACGCGCCCTTCGAGCGTTTGCTCAGACCACCATGGAGCTTGTTCATGCACGCGACCAAGTGAATCTATGAACCATGTAATGCCCGTGTTGGCGGCGCGCGCCGTCGCCCGTCGGGTCTCGATACTTCGCAGTCTTGAAAAGGCGGCAATCTGATATTCGCCGTGCGTTCTGGAAAACCAACCTTCGTTCGTGATGAAGGCCAGCATCTCTGCGCCGCCTCTGACGAGTTCCGCCGTTTGCGCCGGATACAAAGATTCGTAACAGATCGCCGCCGCGACTTTCGCTTCGTCACCTGTCCGCGTGCGAAACGAAAAAACAGTCGCCTCGCGCCCGCGCCCGATGCCGTCGCCCGCCCCTATGTCAATTGCCAGACGCTGCAACGCGGGAAACTCTGCTCGACATACGGCACGCGCTCGACGAACGGCACAAGCACGCGCTTGTGATAGACGGGCGACACGGAGACGTTGAGCCTTTTGCCCTGTTCTTCCGGCGCGGGCGAAAGTATCGCCGCGCTGTTGAAGATTTCCCTGCGCGCGGTTTGTCGCCCGGCGCTTGCCAAGACGCAGCAGCGTCATCTGCGACGGGCGCATCCAGCAAGCCCGTCAGCAAAGGAGTTTGCCAGCGCGCGACGCCGCGATAAATTGTTTCGCGCGCATCCTTATTTTCTGTCAGGTCGTAAGGCACGGCAGTTTCGGGCATGATAATCAAGTCGGGTTTCGTCTCTGATTTAGCGAGCGCGCGGTTGGTCAGCGCGACGGTTTTCCGCAGCACGACAGGACGCGAACCCGCTTTTAACTTCTCCCAAGAATCTACGTTCGGCTGCACCAGCAAAACGGAAAGCTCACGATTATTTCCTGACGCAGCGCGCGCCGCTTTGATAAAACATAGGCCGAATAAGCCATTGGAAAAACGAGCATCAGGGCGGCAACGACAATGATTTTGCGCGCGAGAGCGATTTTCAATTGAGAAGACACCGCTGAAAACTGAAAACCGGAAACTGAAAACTGTTCCCGCCAATCGTCAATCGCCATCACGATCAGCACGTTGAAAAGCACGAGCCAGAACGTAATGCCCCACACACGCGTCACGTCTATGTATTGCACAAGCCAGTAAAGATTTGATTGCGTAACTCCAATCGGCAACCAACCGAGCGAGCCTTCCGTTCCCTGATACAACCAATCACACGCCGTCCACACCACCGGCAAAGACCAGAGCGCACCGCGCCAGCCGAAAGATTGTCGAACGAAATAGAAAACAACGAACGGAACGGACAAGATAAGCGGGAAGATAGCGAACAACAGCAGCGCGCCCAAAAAAGTTGACAGCGCAAGCCACGACATCCCGACGACTGCCACGCAGAGCAGCGTGAGGTAAACATTGCGCAGAAACTTCGGAAAGGACTCGACGGACTTGAGCGCGAGCAACATCGGCACCATCCACACCCACGCCAGCGCTTCAAGCCTGACATACGGATACGAAGGATACGATAGTCCGAGAAGCAACGCGCTCAACACATAAGGCGCGCAACGCTGGCTGATTGATTGAAACGACTGCTTATTCATCGAAGGATTGCTTCAAGTTCCTTAAACTGATTGTCCGGCTCGAGCGTAGCCGCGTATTATCCGGCACACGTCGAGTGGATTTTCCTTGACGACGTAATCACTCGCTCCCGCGTCTCTGGCAGAGCGGCGCAGTTCCGTGTCATCGTATTCGGTCACGATAATGATGTTGGCTTTCGGGTACGTTGCCTTGATTTGTCTGGTCGCGCTGATGCCGTCCATCTTCCGCATCCTGATGTCCATCAACACGCAATCCGGCAGATGCGCGGCGTAAGCGGCGAATGCTTCCGCGCCGTCCGCGCATTCGTGCGTTTCACCTGCAAACTCTGCGACGACGCTTTTCATCACACGGCGCATGTTCGCATTGTCTTCAACGATAAGAAAATTCATTGTTCGTTTTCGCCACTCGAAAAGTAAGGCAACAGCATGAACGACATTGTGCAGCGCGCCGAACGAAAAATGAATAGCGGCACACTCACGATTGCGCGCGGTGAACACACTCATTTTTCTAAGTAGTTATACTTAGTTTGAAACAGCGCGAACTAATTCTTGTGGATTATTAAAAGCCCGCCCGGAGCATCAGGCGAGTTTTGATTTGTGTTCGAGGGCGAACTTGAGCAGCGAATGGCTGCCGCTCAAATTCAGTTTCTGGCAAATGTTGGCGCGATGATTTTCCACCGTGCGATAACTGATGAAAAGTTCGGCGGCGATTTCTTTGCTCGTTTTGTGTTCGGCGATAAACCTCAACACGCGCCGTTCGGGCTGCGTCAACCCACGCAGCCCGCTGTTTTCTTCGACAAAAGTTGCGGCGCTTCGACTGCGATTGACGAGAAAAGTCGAGAGCGTAGGGCTAACGTAATGTTCGCCGCGCGCGACGTGGCGAATGCCCGTGGCAATGTCCGACACAGCGCTGTCTTTTAGAACGTAGCCGCGCACGCCTGTTGCCAGCGCTTCATTCAACATGCCTTCGTCCTTGTGCATTGTGAGAAAAACGATTTCGACGGCAATATGTTTTCGCTTGATTTCCCTCGCTGCTTCAAAGCCATTCAACTGTGGCATGTCTATGTCGAGCACGGCGACATCCGGGCGCAAGGTTTCAATTAAAGTGAGAGCCGCAATGCCGTTTTCCGCTTCGCCGACAACCGTTAGCCCTGCGTCTGCTTCGATGACCTCGCGCAATCCGCGACGGAAGATCGGATGATCGTCGGCGATTAAAACTTTCAATTTAGTTTCCATTGCCTCTTTGTTCCGGCTCGCTCAACTTAATCGCCACGCTAATGCTCGTGCCTTTGTCCGGCGCGGATTCAATCAGACACTTGCCGCCCAAGATTCGCACGCGCTCATCTATGCCACGCAAACCCAGTCCGTTTGAAGACGCTGCATTGATAACAGAAGCGGCGTGTGAAAAACCCCTGCCGTTATCGCTTACGTTTAGGTGAATAAAGGGAAACGCTTTTTGTATGCTTACCGACGCTTCGGACGCGCCGGAATGCTTGACGATGTTGTTGACGCTTTCCTGCACGACGCGATAAAGATTAATCTCGGAGGCGACGGGAAGCGCGTTGTCCACGTTATCAATCGAGGCGGAAAAGCGTATGCCGGAAATGTGCTCCACTTTTTTCAGCATCGCTTCAATCGCTTTCGTCAGCCCCAAACTATCCAACTGGTACGGGTGCAGATTGTAAGCTATTTCCCTGACTTCCTCGATTGACTGCGCGGCGGTGGCGGAGATTTCATTCAATTGCTTGCGCGCTCGCTCCGCATCGTCCGGCAAGATTAAACCAATCTGCGCGCGATTTTTGATGACCAGTAAATTCTGGCCGAGGCTATCGTGCAATTCCCCTGCGATACGCTTTCGTTCGCGCTCCTGCGATTCTATCGACTGTTTCGAGAAGGCTTGTTGGGCGGCGTGTCGCTTGTTTAATTGAGACGTGCGACGCCGGTACAGGAACACACCGAGCGCGAGCGTGCCTAGTAGCGCAAGCGCATAAAACCACCACGTTCTCCAGAACGGCGGCGCAACATTAATGCCAATAAACACGCCCGAAGTATTCCACACGCCGTCGCTGTTCGCGGCCATCACAGTGAACTTGTAATTGCCGGGCGGCACATGCGAGTAATAAGCCGTGCGGCGCGTTCCGGCGTCAATCCAATCTTTGTCCAAGCCTTCTAGTTTGTACTTGAACCTAACCTGCTCCGGCCTGACGAAGCTCAAGCCTGTGTAATGAATCTCGAAGCTTTCGATGCCGACGGGAATTTGCGCGGTGTCGCGAAACACAACGGGTTCGTTGTTTAGAATAAATTCTTCAATCGCCACGGGCGGCGGCAAGTTGCTGCTGCGAATTTCTCGCGGGTCAACGACCGCGACGCCGTCCTGCGTCGGAAACCACAACTTGCCGTCGCGCGCTTTGAAGCCTGCGGGCTGCGTGCCGCCGTTGCATTCCGTGTTCAGCAAGCCGTCCGCCTTGCCGTAATGAACAGACGAAGTGAAACGCCTGCGCCCGTCCGCCACCTCGTTCAATTCGTTACGGCTGACGCGGTACACGCCTCGATTGCAGCTCATCCAGAAATTGTCGCCGTCGTCTTCGAGAATCTGAAATGCGCCGTTGTCGTATAAACCTTCGCGCATCGTAATACGGGTCAGGCGATTCTCTTTGATGCGCGTCAAGCCGCCGTCGTATGTGCCGATCCAAATCACGCCGTCGCGGTCTTCGTGTATGACGCGAACGTAATTGCTCGACAAGCCTTCGCGCTCCGTGTAAGCGGTGAACTTGTCGTCTTTGAATCTGGCAATGCCACCGAGCGTGCCGATCCATAAATTGCCCGCTCGATCAATCGTCAACGCCTGCACTTCTTTGTCCGGCAAGCCGTCGGCTGTGTTGTAAACGGTAAACTTCCCGTCCTTGTATTTCGCCAAACCGTTTGTCGTGCCGAACCACAAATTGCCCCCCGCGTCCTCGGTTATCGCCCGTATGTTATCGTCCGGCAAACCGTCTTTCGCTGTCAGGTGAATGAATTTTCCGTTGTCGAAACGATTGACGCCGCCGCCGAACGTGCCGACCCACAACACGCCGCCCGCATCCTCATAAAGCGAGCCGACGGCTTGAAAAGACAGCCCTTGCGCTTTGCCGTAATCAGTGAACGCACCATTGCTTAACTTGTATAAATCGCCTTCCCACGTTCCGACTCAGACATTGCCCGCGCGGTCTTCCAGCATCGGGTAAATATTTGTGTCGGCAAGTCCTTCGCCGCTCGAATAAATTTTGAACACATGATCCGTGACGCGGCTCAAGCCATTGTTGAGGGTTCCAAGCCAGACGTTGCCTTCGCGGTCTTCATAAATCGTTTCGATGTCCGTCTTAATGTCATCGCTCGAAAAATGCTCGGCAGCGGTAAAGTTTTCGCCAGCGCGCGCACGCCAACGACTCAAGCCTTGCCCGCGTCTGGCGATCCACATATTGCCTTTGCTGTCTTCGCAAACGGCTGTGATGCGCGTCTCGTCGTTTGGCACGCCGCGCGGTTCGCCGTCTTGACTCGCGTAAAGGGTAAACGCTCCGTCCTTCAAACGATTCAATCCCTTGTCTTTCGTTTCGATCCAGAACGTGCCTTGCTGGTCTTGATATACGGAGTTGATGTCGAGGCTCGAAAGGCCGTCCCGCGTCGTATAGGTTTTGATTTTGCCTTGAACGAAAACATGAAATCCGTCGCGGTCGAAAAACGAAAATCCTGTTTGCCGCCGCATCGGGCGAACAACGTCGATTTGTTCGGGAGTAAATTCATTCTCCGGCGATTCTACGAAGCGATTGTCCTTCCACTGCGCGACGCCGCGATTTGTATAAACCCATAGATTGTTGTCCGCGTCATTGCGCAAGGCTTTAACGTTTCTGTCCGGCAAACCGCTCTCCATCGTATAGGTCTCGAAGTTGCCGTTCTTGTAGCGCGTCACGCCGCTTCCTTCCGTGCCGATCCAGAGCGCTCCGTCCGCGTCCTCGCAAAGAGCCGTAAAGCGATTGCTGACGATGCCTTTCGAGTTCGATTTATTGAACACGGTAAAGCGCACGCCGTCGTAGCGCACAAGTCCGCCTAAAGTCGTGAACCATAAATATCCGTCGCGTGTTTGCAGAATTGAATAAACGGAATTTTGCGGCAACCCATCGTCGCTCGTCCAAGCCTCGAAACGCGATTCGCCCTGACCGACAAAAGCGCAAAGAAAGAAGGCGCAAACAAAGTACGCCGCCGCACCGCACAGCGAAACCGGCAGCCGTTTCGGTTGTAATTGCCTGAGGCTTCGCTGCATAAAAAGTAAATCCCCGCGATGCTTCATACTCAAGCGCATCAAGGAAAATCAGTTGGAGGCACGCGCGGCGAGAGCTTCGCGCGCAATTTCTTTGTCGTCAAAGTGAAAAACTTCTTTACCGATAATCTGGTAATCTTCATGGCCTTTGCCCGCAATTAAAACAAGGTCGCCCGCGCGCGCTTCATGAACGGCGCGATGAATGGCTTGGCGGCGATCCGGTATTTTTTCATAAGGCTTGCGCGTTGCCATCATTCCCTTTTCAACGTCCGCGAGAATTTGCGATGGGTCTTCTGTGCGCGGATTGTCTGACGTGAGAATGACGACATCGCTTAAAGACGCGGCGGCTTCGCCCATCGGCGCGCGCTTACTTCGATCACGGTCGCCACCGCAACCGAAGACAGTGATAATGCGTTCGGGCGCAACATCGCGCGCCGTGCGCAAGACATTGATGAGCGCGTCGTCTGTGTGCGCGTAATCCACGACGACGGAAATATCTCCTGCGTGCGCAATGCGCTCGAAGCGTCCGGGAGCGCCCGTGCAATCTTTCAAAGCCCTCGCGATAACATCCAATTCGTAACCTAGTTCGAGGCCGGTGGCGATTGCCGCCAGCAAATTGTAGAGATGCGGGCGTCCGACGAGCGGCGAATGAAGCGCCATCTCGCCCGCCTGCGTTTGCACATGAAAGCTCATGCCTTCAAGCGAAAACTTTATGTCATGCGCAGACACATCTGCGGACGTATCGAGGCCGTAAGTAAGAAGCTTCGTTTCGCTTTTGTTCGTTTCCCAGATTAGTTCTCTGCCGTAAGCGTCATCTATATTTATGACGGCAGCGCGTGGCGGCGCGCCGAGTGTTTTATCGAAGAGGCGGCGTTTGGCGGCAAAATAGTTTTCCATCGTGCCGTGATAATCGAGATGGTCGCGCGTTAGATTCGTGAACACGGCGACGCTGAAAAAGAGTTCGTCGCAGCGATGTAGATCAATCGCCTGCGACGAGCATTCCATCACGGCAGTGCGGCACTTCGCTTCGACGGCGCGACGCAACAAACGCTGCATGTCTGTCGCTTCAGGCGTTGTGCGTTCGGCCTTGAGATGCTCGTCTCCGATCACATATTCGACAGTGCCGGTCATCGCCACACATTCATTCGCCGCCTTCACAATCGCCGCGACGAGATACGCGATGGTGGTCTTGCCGTTTGTGCCCGTGATGCCGACAAGATGCAATTCCTTTGACGGATGCCTGTAAACTTCGGCGGCGGCAATCGCCATCGCGCGCCGTGCGTCTTTTACTTCAAGCCATGCGCCGCGAAAATTTTCAGGACAAGCGTTTTCGGAAATAACTCCGATTGCGCTGCGCTCCATTACTTCTGCAACAAAGCGATGGGCGTCGAATTGCTCGCCGCGTATGGCGACGAACAGTGTTCCTTCCCGCGCTTGCCGCGAATCGTGCGTTACGCCGACAACTTCAAGAATTTCGTTTTTTTCATCGCCCGTCAATCTCGCGTTTGTTGCCGCTGCGATGTCGCGTAAGCTTGCCATTCATTTTCTCCGGCACAGAATTTTCAGAATCGTCAAATCCAGAGCATTGTCAGATTAGTTTTTTGAATTGCCTCCAGCTTTAGCTGGGGGATAACAAGGCAAGAAAGATTACGGCTTTAGCCGAATGCTTTGGCTAAAGCCAATCAATCCTTTGCTAATCTTGCCCACTAGCTGAAGCTAGTGGCAATTCACTATCTAAGAACTAACATTACAATGCACTAGCTTTAACGAGTTTAAGAGATTTTACCCGCGCGGTAAAAGCGAAATGGGAGTGGAAGAGTTTTATAAAACTCTTCCACTCCCATTTATCTGCCTTTCAGCAGGTGAACAGTTTAGCGTCCGAAAGAAGTTGGTGCGCTGGCGCGGATTGTAACTTCCGTGCCGCTCGCCAAATCCAGATCGTTGCGTCCCTGCGCGTAGACGGAACCGGCACCGCCGCCTGCGCCGATGACTGCGCCGATGACTGCGCCTTTACCGCCGCCCGCGATGGCGCCGATGATCGCGCCGAGGCCGGTGCCGATAGCAGCGCGCTGTTCGGTTTTGGTCGTTTGGTTTGTGCCTTCCTGCACAGTGCCTTCGTTATCAACACGCGCGTCTTCGCCGTTCTGCGTGCGTATGCTATTGATAATTCCGGCGAAGTTGTAGGAATTGCCGTTATAGCGTATGCGCTCGAAATTGAGCGACAACTGCGAGCGCCCTGTGACGCGTCCCGAAGGATTAACGCGCGAGACGGAACCTTCGATGATCGCGCCGTTGTACTGCGAAGGATCGCGCACGGTCAGGGTAAAGCGGTCTCCTTCGCGCGAAGTTTTGGTTGAAACATTTTCGTTGAGCACGGCGATAAGCTGCGTGTCATTCGGAATAATGAAATCGTTCGTGTTGGTCGCCGTCGTATTACCGTTATTGTAGCCGCCTTGCTGCTGCGAGCCGTTGTAAATATCGAACTGCGCAACATCAGCCGTTTTGTCGTAGAAGCTTTGCACAACGACGGGCTGCTGTAAGCGATCAGAGCTAACGCGGCGCGTCACGCGCAGGCGACGCCCGTTCTCGAGCGCATCGAACGTCACGCTGTAATCTTGCGAACGGTCGCCCACAGAATTAACGATCAATTGATTATTGTAGAGCGAAGCGCTGGCGCGGATAGTGCGGCCATTGGGCGTCTGCTCCGTGCGTTCGCGGCCATCTGCGTCGAAAGAGAACTGCGGCGCGCGCGATGAAGCGATGGTCACACTGCGCCCGCGCACGTCTATGGCAAGCGCATCCGGCGACTCCAGACGGCGAACCAAATTGTCGCGCACGGATTGTCTATCACGGTACGGCAGAGTTTGTGTGGCACGATTAGCCGCATCCGCCGCGTTATCGCTGCGCGAAGGATTCAGGCGATAAGTTCCCGTCAGGCCGTTCGTATTGTAGCCGCCCTGATTGTTCGGAAAATTATTTCCTTGATTGTTCGTCGGGAAGTTATTGCCCTGATTATAGGTCGGATTGTTTTGCGCGCCTGTGCGGTACGGAATGCCGTAGATGCGCGACAGTTGATTTAAGTCAGGGCGAATGCTTGCCCAGTAGTTTTGCGTGCCTGCGTCGAGCGGATTGCGTTGCAGATAAGTGTCTATGTTCGACGCGAAGTTCATGACGGTCTGAACGTCGTTGTTGACGGGCTGGCGCGCATCATAGTCTTCGTGAAGGCGGGACACGGCACCCCGAAAATCGGAAGCAAGCTGATTGATGTTGCCGTTATTGGCGTAAGTCTGATTGCTCTGTCTCAGGCTGTTTTGAAACAAAGCAGCATTATTCTCAACGCGGTGTATTACCGCGCGCACGTCCTGCCCGGCGGTGGGCGCGCGGCGAATCGGGCGGCGTTGCGCATGTGCGGTCATGCCTGTGCTCGTGAGCGCAACGAGCAGCGTCGCAAAAATTGTGTACTTCAAACGATTCATCATTTCTCCATCCCTCCAAAATTGACGATTTAACTTCAAATGTTCCTCTAAACAATTCACCTAACACGGGCACGCCTTTCGTGTCCTTACCACCGACATTAACGCGGCACCGCTGTTAAAAGGGAGAGAAACAAGACTCCGGCTTCTGCGCAGAAAATCCTAACCGGCACGGGGATTGTAATGGACAAAGCTTATAAGCTAGGCCGTAGAGTTTGCAAGCCGCCGCACCTCTCGCAGAGGTCAGACTAATGTATCTGATTCAACGAAGGCGCACAGGGTTGCCGCGAATGAGAGCGGAAGGAAGATCACTTAACAAAATCGGAATAACCGTAGGGGCAGCGGCTTGTCCCTGCCCGCCTTACGTTTAATGAATCGCGGGCAGGGACAAGCCGCTGCCCCTACAATTTCGAGTGCTCTTGCATGTTCGTTAGACGCGCCAAGAAGCAATTATCCCGTCAACACGCGTGCATGTTATTCTTTGATGCACAAAATTTATCTTTATCGTAAGGAACGCTGATGACTCAAAACGACAGGAAGGCCACGATTCATTTGGTGGACGATAATTTGTTTCTCGGAACAAGCCCGAGCGGTCATGCGATTGCCGTTGACACAGATCACGCGCGCTCGAGCGCCGCGTCTCCCGTAGAACTTTTGTTGATCGCGCTCGGCAGTTGCACGGCAGTTGACGTAATCGAAATTTTACGCAAAAAACGCGCAATCGTTACAGCCTACCGAGTGGAAGTAACGGGCGAGCGCCGCGCAGATCACCCGCGCAGTTACACGCGCATGGAGGTGCGCCACATCGTGACGGGGCGCAACATCAACGCAAAAGCGATTGCGCAGGCCATCCAACTCTCCGAAGAAAAGTATTGCAGCGTCGCCGCTACATTCAGGCCGACGGTTACGATTACTTCGACTTACGAAATTATCGAAGAGACGACTGAAGCGCACGTTTAAGATGCCCGCACATATTTGTATATGAATGAGTCGCAACCGAATGCGGGCCACGGGCCGCCGCGACGAGTGGTTTATGATCGATTCGCAAAACATTATGATTGCGCCTTCGAGCCGCTCGAAAAATGGTTTCTCAAAAAATTGCGCGCCGAAACATTGCGACGGATTCCACCCAACAGCCGCATACTCGAAATCGGCTGTGGCACAGGCTTAAACTTTTCCTATTACCCGCAGGCGGCGCGCGGCGTGGCGAGCGAATTGAGCGGCGAAATGATTGCACGCGCTAAAACCAAGCCGCGTCCGGCGGGCATTCATCTCGCGCAAGCACACGCCGAAGCATTGCCTTTTGCCGAAAATTCCTTCGATGCGGCGTTCGCAACACTCGTCTTTTGCTCCATCGCTTCGCCTCCGCAGGCTTTCGCCGAACTGCGTCGCGTCGTCCGTCCCGGCGGCACTATCGCGCTGCTTGAACACGTGCGCCCGGACAATTTTCTCGCGCCGCTGTTCGATGCGCTCAACCTCCTGACCGTGCCGTTATTCGACGATCACTTTAATCGCCAAACGGCAAACGAAGCGTGCCGCGCCGGTCTGGAAATAACGCGCATCGACGAGAGCCTGCGCGGTATCATTCAACTCATCGTGTGCCGCAATCCGCTTTGTTGATGAAAGCGGCGGAGTTGCGATTGTGAAACTGATTTGTGTGCATCCTAATTGCGCATAAAGGTGTCAAAGGAAAGGTATGTCAAAGCTATCCGGTTCAAACTCGTTCACGATGAAAATTGATCGTCGAAAACTACGCGCGACTCTTTTGCTCTCGCTCAGTCTTTGCGGCGCAGTGGCAGGCACTTATGTCGCGGCGCGCACGCCGGAAACAACAAACATTGCAGCGCAAAATTTATCCAGCACTCCGCTCACAGGCGCGCCGCAAACTGCTTCCGACAGCGCGCTCGCGCAGATCAGGAGTCTGGATCGCATCGCCCGCGGCGGCGACGGAAAGCTCGCGCTTTTATCTCCCGCCGAACATCTACGGCGCGCCGGAGTTTATATTCTTAACCGCGCATTTGACGAAGCGCGCATTCATTACCAAACACTGATTGACCGTTACCCGAACGATCCGAAAGTCCCGGCGGCGCTTTACGGCATTGGCCGCTCCTTTTTTCAAACGCGGCGTTACAATGAATCGCTGCCCTTTTTTGAAAGACTCGCGCGCGATTTCGCGTTCACACAGGAAGGCCGCGATGGTCTCTCGAATCTCGCGGCGGCGCTGCTTCGGCTCGGACGCGCGGGTGAAGCGGCGACGCGCTACATCGAATACATCGAAAAATTTCCGCAGGGCGAACGCATCGAAAGCAGTTACCTTAACGTGATAGACGCTTACCGCGAAGCCAACGCGCCGAACGATGCGATTGTGTGGATTGCACGCACGCGCGCCAGATTTCCAAACTCCGCGACGGGCACGAATGCCGTCTTCGCGCGCTTGCGTTTAGACATTGCGGGCGGCGATTGGCAACACGCCATACAAACCGCAGATGAACTGCGCCGCGCTTCCCTGCTCGCCAAAAACATCGCGACTAATTCGGCGGAAGTCGCTTATCTTCGCGCCTATTCTCTTGAACGCGCAGGCCGCACAGAAGAAGCGATGGGCGCATATCTCGCCATTCCCGATACTGCCGCTTCGTACTACGGCGCGCAGGCCACCGCGCGACTTCTCTTCACCAACAACGCCGCCCACCGCGCCATCGTTGCGGCACGCGTCGGCGCAGTTGACAACAGCATCGTCTCCGCGCAGAGCCTTTACCCCGCGCCATATCGCGAAACGATTGCGCGTGCCGCGCGTGCGCGCAATCTCGATCCGCGCCTTGTGCTCGCAATCATGCGTCAGGAAAGCAATTTTCGCACGCGCGCAAAATCAAACGCCGCCGCGCGCGGACTGCTTCAATTAACGATTGACTCGGCGCAGAAATATGCGGCGCGCGCCGGTTATCCAAACTTGCAGGAAGACGATTTGTACAACCCGACGATTGCTATTGCCGTCGGCTGCGAATACATCGCAGACCTCTCGCGCCAATTTCCCGATCAACCCGAAGCAGTCGTCGCGTCCTACAACGGCGGCGAAGACAACGCCGCACGCTGGCTCAAGCGCGCGCGGCAAAACGATCCGGGCGTGCTTGCTTCCGAAGTCGGATTCGCGGAAACAAAGGATTACGTCTTCAAAGTAATGTCCAACTATCGCGCCTACAAAAAGCTTTACACAATCGCTCTCAGTCCGCGATAATCGCGCGTTGCGCCGGACAATTTCGCCGCATTCATTTCCTCGCACGCTTTTCCAATACAGCCTCGCTCTTTCCTTTTTTCGTGGAGGTTGAATGCCTTTATGATCGCCTTTAATGCTGAAATCTGCGCTGATCTAAGCGCGTTGATGAAAAGGGAATGGCTTGAGACCAACGGACTCGGCGGCTATGCCTCGTCAACGATTGCCTGTCTCAACACGCGCCGTTATCACGCGTTGCTCGTCGCGGCGCAAGCGAATTCCGCCGGGCGCGTCGTGCTGCTGTCAAAGCTTGAAGAGACGCTAATCATAGGCGACGAGCGCATTGAGCTTTCGACCAATCAGTATCCGCAAACAATTCATCCGAAGGGCTACCGTCATTTGCAAAGCTTTCGCCTCGATCCGTTTCCCGTATTCACTTTCCGCATCGGCGCAATCGAAATAGAGAAAATTATTTTTATGCTGCACGGCGAAAACACGACGGTAGTGCGTTATGAAGCGCGCGGCGAATTACCAGATGATGCGAAGCTTGAAGTGCGCCCGCTCGTTGCCTTTCGGGATTACCATTCATTGCAGCGCGAACACGACAACGCAGACTTTCATATCGAGACAGAACGCGGCCTTGCGCGCATCCGGCGACAAAACGAAGAAGGATTCCCGCCGCTGTATCTGGCGCACAACGATGACGCGCAGATAAACACAGCGGGAGCGTGGTACAGGAAATTCGAGTATGCCGAAGAACAGGCGCGCGGCTTCGATTTTCGGGAAGATTTATACAGCCCGTGCGCGCTCACGTTTCAATTAAAAGACAGCGCGCCGTGCGTCATTATCGCTTCGACAGAAAAGCATAACGCGGGTGAAGCGGGCGTAATGAAAGAGGGTGAACGAGCGCGCCGTATTGCAACGAGCAAGTCCGTCGAGACCGAAGACAAATGCGTGCAGTCGCTTTTGAATGCCGCCGATCAATTCATCATTCGTCGCGGCGCGAGCCACGAATCCGTCATCGCTGGCTATCACTGGTTCACGGATTGGGGGCGCGACACGATGATATCGCTTACAGGACTAACGCTCACGACAAAACGATATGAAACCGCGCGCCACATTCTGCAATCCTTCAATGAACACTTGAGCGACGGTATGATCCCGAATCGTTTTCCAGATGCGGGCGACGTGCCGGAATACAACACGGTGGACGCGACGCTCTGGTTCATTCATGCGATCAACGAATATTTGCGCCGCACGAACGACGAAGCTTTTGTGCGCGGAAAGTTTTACGAGAAACTAAAAGACATTCTTCGCTGGCACGAACAGGGTACGCGTTACGGTATACGTGTGTTAGAGAACGGACTTTTGCGCGCCGGTGAAGCGGGCGTGCAATTGACATGGATGGATGCGAAAGTCGGCGATTGGGTCGTCACACCGCGCACAGGCTCGGCAGTTGAAATTCAAGCTCTGTGGTACAACGCGCTGCGAATCATCGAACAAATGGCAATACGTTTCGGCGATGAAGCAACACGCGCGCATTGCCATCAAATAGCAGAGATGGTACACGAAAGTTTCAATCGTCTTTTCTGGAACGACGCCACGCAATCCCTTTACGATGTGGTCGGCGACGACGGCACGCCGGACGCTGCCGTGCGCCCGAATCAAATTTTCGCCGTGAGCCTTCCGTATTCAATGCTGGACGACGCGCGCGCGGGCGGCGTTGTTGAAATTGTCCGCCGCGAACTGCTGACGCCATACGGATTGCGCTCGCTCTCCTCGCACGATCCGGCTTATCGCGGGCGCTATGAAGGCGATTCACTCGCGCGCGACGGCGCATATCACCAAGGCACTGTCTGGGGATGGCTGATAGGGCCGTTCATCACAGCTTATTTGAAAACACATGGACGCGCGCCCGAAACGCTTCAGCAGGCACGTTTGTGGACGAGTTCGTTTCGCGGGCATTTAATGGACGCAGGACTTAATCAGGCATCGGAGATATTCGACGGCGACGCGCCGCACACACCGCGCGGCTGCATCGCACAGGCGTGGAGCATCGCAGAACTTTTGCGTTGTGAGATTGAGGAGTTGGCCTGAAAGCGTATTACCAAAGGAGCGCGCGGCATTTCAAGTTCGCGGCGTTCCGAATTTCTTTGATAACACTTGGCTGTTTTATCTTCCGAAGCCGAAGAATTCTTCGAGGACGTTCGAGAGCGCGTCGAAACCGAGTGCTAAACCGAAACGGCTGAAGGTTGGAGCGACTCCGCGCCGCCGGTTGATTTCTGTCGGGCTGCCGAAGCGGTCGCGCTTGCTCGGCGTATTGCGTTCCCAGACGTTGGCGATGGCTGCGCCCGTAAAGTCGCCCGCGAAACGCGAGTAGTTGGGCTGGCGTTTACCGTTGTCGCCGTTCGTCACAAAGGTGCGGCCAATCGCATATAGAAAACGCGCGCGGCCACTTGCGCTGCCCTGTGAAGTTTCTTTGAGCGAGATGTACTTCGGATTTTGTTTGAAGAGTATCGGATAGATGCCTGAGCCGAATATCTCCGTGGTACTCAACGTGCCGAAGAGTCTCGCGTAATCCGACAGGTAATCGGCAAACTTGTCGCTACCCGTTTTCGACGGAGCGTCCGCTTCCTGAAATCGTCTGTATCCGGCTCCGATGGCGGGAGCGATGTATGCGCCCGGCGTGTAGAACGCCTGCCGCAATCCATAATGAAGCTTTTCTCCGGCAGTGAGCGCCACAGCGGAAGTGTTGTTCAAACCGCCGCCGCTCTGTGCGTGGCGGAAACTTGGGTTGTCTATGTGAAATTTATTTGTCGAGGCACGGGTAAAAAGCGGCAGGGCATTCGCCTTTTCCGCCATCGCTGTCTGAACAGCCGCAGGCGAATTCTGCGCCGCTACGGCTGATGCTTCTTGCGCGCGCGCGGCGGTGCGAACATCAAAGGCGATTAATGCACCGGCAAGGATGATGAACGCGATACGTGTGGCAAAAGACTTTCGCATAACTGCTGATACTCCCTCTGGACTCTCACAAGAATTTTGATTGACGATTGAATGATGCGCCGTCACCAAAAGCGCAGACGATTGACTTATGGATGCTTCATAAATTTTCCGATGTCGAAGTCGAGTTTGCGTTATTTTTCGCTGCTTCGACAAGCGGCTTGAATCCATCGCCGGGCTTGAATACGAGATCGCTTCTTTTTCCATTATAGCGCGCGTTGACGAGATTGATTTGGTCTTCCTGCAAATCAAAGAAGATTCCGTCGCGGACTTGCGCGCCGCCGACGCCTTCGGGCATTTTCGTTTCGACATAAAGCATCACGGCGTCGGCTTCGGATTCCATGCCGACCCACGCGAGCTTTTTTGTTTGCCCGTCGCGATTCTTGATAACGAAGGTAGCTTGTAAGTAAGCGAGTATGAGCGGGGCGTCGTCGGGCGATTTGTCGAGACGAATGCTTTTACCCGCGCGCTTGCTCAAGATGGTTTCAAGATCGTGCGCGAAAACCTGTATGGAGATTTCGACGTTTTGCTCTTTCGTGTTGTACTCAAGCCGCATCAGGCTCGTGTGAAAAGTATGCGCCGAAGCTGTCGGGCTTGCGGACACGAAAACAACGCCCGCGAGAAGCAGCGATGAGAGGATTACGTTTGTGGTGCGATGCGAGAGTTTCATAACGATTACGGCCTTGACGCTGGCGCGGGCGTCGGCGAAGCGGCGGGCGACGCGGACGGTTGCGCTTGCTGTGTTTGCGGCGTCTGCTGTTGTTCGGGCTGAATGGGCTTGCGTTCGATTTCCTGCATCGGATTGCGCGGGCGTTGCTGTTCTTTGAAAATCTGGAAACGCGATTTGACCGGACGGCGCGGGAAATAATTGTTCTCCACGTTTACGTCCGCCGTTTCGAGATGCGGATCGAGCGTGATTGATCTGATTTCTTTTTTGGTGACAATCAATTTGGAGACATCCGAATTGTTGAGCCGCCAGATTTCCGCAGGGATACGCAGTTCTTCGGTCGTGCCGTCCGTGTAATCCATTTGCAGAATCACGGGCATCACGAGGCCGCCGATATTTTTGAGATCGACGACGTAAAAATTAAGGCCGGAGTTGAGCAACTCTTTTTCGCGGTCTGTGAGCGTCGCAATATAGCGTTGAAATTCTTCGCGGTCGCGGTCTGTAACGCGATATTGATCGTATGTGTTATAGAAATCGTTGAGCGATGGAAATTGTTCGACGCGTTTCGGCAAAGTTTTGTTGCGCTGTTGGGAAAGAGTCTCAGGACGCGCGGCAGCGTCGCGGCGTCCGTTCTCTTTTTCGATTTCGGGATTGCGCGTGTCGATTGAGTAAAGGCGCACGTTTTCAATCGAGATGTCCGTGTGATCCGTCGTGTAGAACCAACCGCGCCAGAACCAATCGAGATCGACGGCGGAAGCGTCCTCCATTGTGCGAAAAAAGTCTGCCGGCATCGGGCGTTTGAATTTCCAGCGTTGCGCATATTCACGGAAAGCGCGGTCGAATAGTTCGCGTCCCATCACGGTTTCGCGCAGGATATTGAGCGCCGTCGCGGGCTTGCCGTAAGCGTTGTTGCCGAACTGCAAAACGGATTCCGAGTTGGTCATAATCGGCACTTGATTTTCCGATTGCATGTACTCCGTGATGTTCTTCGGCTCGCCTCTGCGCGAAGGATAATCGCGCTCCCATTCCTGCTCCGCGAGGTATTGCAGAAAAGTATTGAGTCCTTCGTCCATCCATGTCCACTGGCGTTCATCGGAATTAACGATCATCGGGAAAAAGTTGTGGCCGACTTCGTGTATGACGACGGAGATCAGACCGTACTTTGTGCCTGCCGAATATGAGCCGTCGGGTTCCGGGCGCGGCCCGTTAAAGCAGATCATAGGGTATTCCATGCCGCCGACAGGCCCGTTGACAGAAATCGCCGTCGGGTATGGAAACGTGAACGAATAGCGCGAATAAACGTTCAGCGTATGGATGATCGCCTGCGTCGAATATTTGCTCCAGAGCGGATCGCCTTCCTTCGGATAATAAGACATCGCCATCACGCGATTGCCGTTGACATCGTGCAGTTGCGCATCCCAGATAAATTTTCGGGATGACGCGAAAGCGAAATCGCGCACGTCGCGCGCCGCGTAAATCCATGTCTTTGTGCCGCGCGGTTTGTTTGTTTCATTCGCTCTGGCTTCGTCGGGCATAACGATAAGGACGGGCTGTTGCGCTGTTCTTGATTGATCGAGGCGTTCGCGTTGCGCTCTCGTTAAAACTTCGTTCGGATTTTGCAGCACGCCTGTGGCGGCGACAATGTGATCGTCGGGCGCGGTGATGCGGACGTTGTAGTTGCCGAATTCTAAAGTGAATTCGCCGGAGCCTAAGAATTGTTTGTGCTGCCAGCCGCTCACATCGTTATAAGCAGCCATGCGCGGAAACCACTGCGCAATTTCGTAAATGTAGTTTTTGTCCTGCGGAAAATACTCGTAGCCGGAGCGCCCGCCCAAGCGTTTCGCGTCGTTGATGTTGTAGCTCCAATCAACGGAAAAGACAGTTGATTGACCGCTCTGAAGTGGCGCTTTCAAATCAATGCGCATCATCGTTTTGTTGATGACGTAAGGCAACGGCGCGCCCGCTCCGTCGCGCACGGAAGCTATCTTGTCGCCGCCATCAAAACCTTCGCGGGCGAGTAGATTATCAATCGTGGCAAAAGGAATGCGCGAGAAATCGGGCGCGGTCTGCGTCTTGACTGTGTCGGAATCTTTAGCGAAAAGATTTTGATCGAGTTGCAGCCAGAGATACGTCAGCGTGTCGGGCGAGTTGTTAAAGTAAGTGACTCGCTCGGAGCCTGTGATGCGCTGGCGCGCGTCGTCCAGTTCGACGTTGATGTTGTAATCGGCGCGTTGCTGCCAGTAGCTATGGCCGGGCGCGCCGGATGCTGCGCGTTGTTCGTTCGGCGTCGGCAGTATTTCTTCGAGTTGCCGGAATTTATCTGACGGACGTGATTTCGATTGGGCGAATGCAATGCTGAAGCAGAGCGCGAGCAAGGTAAGCAGGGCAAGAAGACGCCGTGTGTGCAAGATGGCAGATTCCTTTTTTGAAGTTTGAAATAAGGCGCGTGTTGAAGGGTATACTAGCGCGGACGCTTAATTGATGCAATGCTGCGCAACTAAGGTATATCTCATGGAATTTCTTTTTGATGAGCGAGGTTGCTTTTCTGTGGCGACTTGCCCGCACAGGAAAATTCTTATGGCCGATTGCAAATTATCTTGCAATCGGCCATAAGTCTAATAGAGACGCATAGCTAGCCGAATATTTAGATTGATTTCCGACTGGCACAGGACTAATCTTCTGCAAGATGCGTTCCGCCTCCGCCAGCACATTCCGGCTTTCCGGTGCTCTTACGATGAGCACACTTATATTTAGCCGCCCGTGAACCCGACTCATGGCAGCTTGGAATAGTTTATATTCGACTATGAATTGCCTAGAACAGAGACAGCACGCCCTGCAACAGGTTCAGCACAGTCTCCGTGATCGAAGGAGCACCGGCACGCTGACTGCTCGCCGTCGTCGTGCTGGTAGACGCGACTCCGGTCTCTATTCCACCGGCTGTCGTTGCTGAAGTCGTCGTCGGTGGCGGTGGCGAAACGACTCCCGGAAGCTCTATGATACCCGCAAACGTGGGAAGGGTAAGCACAAAGGTTAGCGTGATCGCAGCACATAGTTGTCGAAAGTTTTTCATTATTTTCTCCAGAGAAGTATACTTATAGGTTGCAAGAGACGATGAAACGTAGTCCCTTGCCAGACTACCAAAACGAAAGTTGTGGGCGCATCTTAACACTCCGGTTAGCGCTCTGACGAATTCGGATGTGCCTTCACAACGCGAAATGCAATTATTTTACCAAGCATACGGAAAGGTAAACCTCACATGAACTTAACGAAAGAGTTAGCTAACAAAATAGCTGATCCGGCACTTGACCACAACGAGCGCGCATATCTCCGCTGTCAACTCTCAAAGCACTTTGCATCATTGGGGAACTATGAAAGAGCACGCGAGGCAATGGGCGAGCTATGGCAGCGCGTCGGTGAGCGCCCGAAGTTGGATAAGCTAAATCAAGCGACATCGGCGGAAGTGCTTTTGCGAGCAGGTGTGCTAACTGGCTACATCGGCAGCACTAAACAAATAGAAGGAACGCAGGAAACAGCAAAAGACCTAATTAGTGAGAGCATTTCGCTTTTTGAAGTATCGCTTGACGCAGATAAAGCAGCCGAAGCGCGTATTGACCTTGCAGTTTGCTATTGGCGTGAGGGCGCGTTCGATGAGGCTCGTGTGATGCTGCAAGAATCACTAAGGTGGCTTGCTAATACAGACAGTGAGCAAAAGGCAAGAGCTTTGCTAAATAGCGCCTTAGTAGAGAGATCGGCCAAGAGATTCAATGATGCTTTACGCATTCACATCGAAGCTGCACCTTTATTTGAACAGATCAGCAATCACGCGCTTAAGGGTAAATTTCACAATGGATTCGCCAATGTTCTGAACTATCTCCGCACAGCAGAGTGCCGTGAGGATTACACAGATCGAGCACTCGTCGAATATGCCGCTGCTAGTTTCCACTTCGAGCAGGCAGGGCAATCGCGCCACCTCGCTTGCGTTGAGAATAATCTCGGATTCTTGTTTTCCACCATCGGCAAATTCCGCGACGCGCATGAGCATCTTGATCGCGCGCAAGCGCTCTTTACCAGCCTCAAAGATCGCGTCCACATCGCGCAGGTAGATGAAACGCGCGCACGCGTGCTGCTTGCCGAAGGTCGCGCCGCCGCCGCCGAAAAACTCGCCCGCTCCGCCATCCACATTCTCGAAAATGGCGGCGAGCAATCGCTTTTAGCCGAAGCACTGACCACGCACGGAATCGCTCTCGCGCGCACGAATCATCATCCGCGCGCACAGCACACGCTCCAGCGCGCCGTCGAAGTAGCATCTCAGGCGGGCGACTTTGAGGGCGCAGGCCAATCGGCGCTGACCATTATCGAAGAATTAGGCGAACGGCTCGCAACTGCCGAGTTGAGCGCCACCTACGAACGTGCCGCAAACCTCTTAGCCACGTCGCGGAATCCGGGCGTTCTCTCTCGCCTGAGCGTATGCGCGCGGCGCGTGCTTTTCCTTGTCGCGGCGCTTCCCGTGCCTTCTACATGGGAAGGTTTTTCCATCAGAGAAGCGGTGCATCGCTACGAAGCGTGCCTGATCGAACGCGCGCTCAAGGAGGCGGGCGGCGGCGTCACGCGGGCGGCGCAATTGCTCGGCCTCAAACATCACCAGAATCTAACCGGCTTGCTCAACACCCGTCATAAACATCTGCTTCATGCGCGAACGACTATCCTGCCGCGCAAGCGTAGCATCATCAAGACGGAACGCTGTCGCCATCACGCCGCGCCGGATGACGAAACAAATCAAGCGTCGCAAGGCACTATCATTCTGTACGTCGAAGACAACAAAATGTTGATTAATGCGGTGAAGGACACGTTGGAATTGGAAGGCTGGAGCGTCGAAATTTGCGAAGATGGAACCGCTGCCCTGAGCGTAATCGAAAGCAACTCTCACTACGACCTATTGCTTTTCGATAATGATCTGCCCGGCGTGAGCGGCCTAGAACTCGTGCGCCGTGCGCGGCAGTTGCGACACCGCAAGCACACGCCGATCATCATGTTTTCGGCATCCGATTGTGAGACGGAATCGCGCCGCGCGGGTGCAGACGCGTTTTTGCGAAAGCCGGAAGACATTTTGGTAATAACTGAAGTCATCGCACGCTTGCTCAAGGGCAAGTCTGTGCAGCCATAGCAGCCGGGATGCGCGCAATACATTCCGATAACACGGCGTCCTCGCAAAATCGCGCCATGTTGGAGACCACCGCCTTTTGTTTGAAGCGGCGGTCTCGATTTTTAATGCCGGACGCACTGCCCAACCGTTGAAAATCACTTACCGACGATTACAACAAGCCTGCGAACTGCCTTCGGCGTCTTGATCGCTACTTGCCGTACCAGCCCATCGGCTTGCCGGAGAGATCGACCCACACGCTCTTGACTTGCGTGTAGAGTTCGAGCGCGTGCTTGCCCATTTCGCGCCCGTAGCCCGAATGCTTATAGCCGCCGAAGGGCGACGCGGCGTTGAACATATTGAAGGTGTTGATCCAGACCGTGCCAGCCTTGATCGCTCTGGCGAAACGATGTGCGCGCGTAATGTCCTTTGTCCAGATGCCTGCCGAGAGGCCGAAGATAGTGTCGTTCGCTTGCTTGATTAAATCGTCCTCGTCTTTGAAGGTGATGACGGAGGTGACGGGGCCGAAGATTTCTTCCTGCGCGACGCGCATATTGTTTTTCACTTCTGTGAAGATCGTCGGTTGAAAGAAAAAGCCTTTCTGGAAATCGGCGTCGAGTTGCGGCGGGCAGCCTCCGGCGAGCACTGTTGCGCCTTCGTTTTTAGCGATGTCAACGTAGCCTTTGATGCGGTCAAGTTGTTCGGCGGAGACTTGCGGCCCCATCAAAGTTTCCTTGTTGGTGGGATCGCCGACTTTGATTTTCCCGACTCTTGTTTTGAAGCTTTCGAGAAATTCATCTTTGATTTCTTCGTGGAGAAAGATACGCGAGCCGGCGCAGCAGACTTGCCCTTGATTGTAGAAAATCCCCATCATTGCGCCGCTCACGGCCTGTTCCATATCCGCGTCGGCAAAGACTATGTTAGGGGCTTTGCCGCCGAGTTCGAGCGAGACTTTGGTGAGATTATCGGCGGCGGAATGGGCGATGATTTTACCGACTTCGGTTGAGCCTGTGAAAGCGATTTTGTCGATGCCGGGATGCGAGGCTAAGGCCGCGCCAGCCGTTTCGCCGAAGCCGGGAACGATGTTGACGACGCCATCGGGAAAGTCCGCCTCTTGAAAAAGCTTGCCGAGTTCCAAAGCGGTGACGGGCGTTTGCTCTGCCGGTTTCAAGACGACTGTGTTGCCTGCCGCAAGCGCGGGCGCGAGTTTCCAAGCGGCCATCAAGAGCGGAAAGTTCCAGGGGATAATCTGTCCGCAAACGCCGAGCGGTTCGCGCAAAGTGTAGTTGAGCATCTGTCCGGGAACGGGAATCGTCTCGCCTTCGATTTTGGTGGCGAAGCCCGCGAAGTATTCAAAATTTTCGATGACCTGCGGGATGTCTATGTAAGTGGATTCGCGGATCGGCTTGCCGTTGTCGGCGGTTTCGAGGGCGGCGAGTTCTCCGGCGTGTTGTTCGATGACCTGCGAGAGTTTGTAGAGCAGGCGGCCACGATCACGCGCGCTCATCTTCGACCACTTGCCTTCGTAGGCGCGGCGCGCGGCAGCGACGGCTTTATCAATATCGGCTTTGTCGCCTTCGGCAACTTCGGCGAGCGTTTCGCCGGTCGAAGGATTCGGCGTCTCAAAGGTTTTGCCGGATTCGGCGTCAACCCATTTTCCATCAATGAAGAGTTGATAACGACGCGTGGTGTCCGACGGAACTTGCTGCGCGGATGACATAGTGTGTGCTCCTTAGAAATAACAAATATAGAAGTCAGAAGACCGTATTCAGAAGTCAGAATGAAGAAGCGATGACGGCAATATTCTCCTCAAAGATGTTCCCGATTCTCGTTCTGATTCTAACTCCTGACTTCTGACTCCTGAACACTGTTTTTCGGCCTTCACTTTATCACTCCCTTGCGATCCAAGTCCAACCATCCTACGCGGGCTTTTCAAGCTTCGCGGTTCGACTGTACTCTTACGCTTGTGATGATGCGCGGCGATAAAGTGAGCACGGCAAGAGCGGAAGGATTTCGTGCGCTTTCGAGTATCCGCGACGACGTATGGCACAGTGAGAAGAAGGCGGGCGCATACGAGTGGTGGTACTTCGATGCGGTGAGCGATGACGGGCGCGAAACGCTGGTCGTGATTTTCCTCGACGGATTCATTTTTTCGCCGCGTTATAATCGCGCCGTCAAAGAATATATGGACGGCTTGCGCCGTCGCGCCCATGACGGCAATGCACCGAAGCCGGGAGATTTTCCCGCTGTCGCCGTGAGCCTTTACCGCGACGGGCGTTTGGTGTGGCGCGCGATTAATGAGCACGAACCAAACGACTTCGCGGCGCAAACGAATCGTCCCGCGTGTCGCATCGGCTCGAACAGTTTTGAGTTGGATACCACTGCGGGCGCAAACATTTACAGATTACAACTCGACTGCTCTTTGCGAGGCGGGCGCAAACTTCAGGCATCGCTCGCGTGGATTGTCGAAGAGGGTGATTTTACGTCGCATGATGAAGAGAGAGAGAGCGGCGATGTAACATCTGCGCATGAATGGAATCTCGTTGCGCCGCGTTGCCGTGTGACGGGAACGATCAAGGTGATTGAGCCGGACGGCGCGCGAAATGAACGGGAATGGAATGGAACGGGTTATCACGACCATAATCTGGACACGCGCTGGATGCCTGCGACGATTGCTGAATGGCAATGGGGACGCGCGCACTTTGCCGACGCGACGGCGATCTTTTATCGTTATCATGAACAGGAAAATGCGAGCATCACGACGCGCCTGTACGTTGTGCGTGGCGGTGAATTGAAAATGTACGAGACGCAGTTCGTCGCATCGAAATGGCGCAGACATTTTTTCGGGCTGCGTTATCCGCGCGCAATCGAGATGAGCGCTGAGGGAGACGAGGGCGCGCGGTCAGGCTTGCGACCAAGCTTGCGAATCGAGCAGCGCAGCATTGTGGACAGCAGTTTCTTTTACCTGCGTTTCACAGGCGAAGCAGAGCTTGATCTGGGCGATGGCGTGGCCCGTCGCGCCGTCGCCGTCACAGAACAACTTGCGCCGCGCGCGCTTCAGTGGCGCGGATTGTGGTGGCTCACAGGCTTGCGTATCGGACGCGCAGGCCGCGCTTCGTTTCTGCCATAGCTTTTTTGCAGACGGCCTTCGTTATTAGGCTCTGTTGACATTAGCGGTGAATCTTCAATTGCCACTAGCATAAGCCTAGTGGAGCAGTCAAGCTATTAGATTACCGGCTTTAGCCAAACAATTCGGCTAAAGCCAAATAATTTATCAAGCATCCGTGTCCACTAGGCTTGTGCTAGTGGCAACTTATGTCAACAGAACCTAATATTCGACATCACATAGTTTTGGAGAAGGAGAATGTTATGAGTAATCTTTTTCACCTCGCGTTTCCGGTGCATGACCTTGAAGCGGCGCGTGCGTTTTACGGCGGATTGTTGGAATGCCCGGAAGGACGAAGCTCCGAGACGTGGGTTGATTTCAATTTGTACGGGCATCAGATTGTCGCGCATCTGCAAGCGGGGAAAACGGGCGTCGAAGTTTCCAACGCGGTGGACGGACACGACGTGCCTGTGCCGCATTTCGGCGTGATTCTTTCGATGGCAGAGTGGAAGGAATTGGCGGAGCGCGTGCGCCGCGCCGGAATTCAATTCGTGATCGAGCCGTACATACGCTTTGAAGGCCAGCCGGGAGAACAGGCAACGATGTTTTTCCTAGACCCGAGCGGCAACGCACTCGAATTCAAAGCCTTCGCAGACATGGCGCAGGTCTTTGCGACATAAAACAATGCGAATGGCTGCGCCTATTTTCACGCGACAGTTTCTGATAAGCGTTCGGCGCATACTTTACTATGGGACTAGATGCTACTGTTTATTGTGATTGCTTTGAAACCGGCAGGCTAAAAGAGCGACCGCCTAATCCGGCTCTGGTTGACGTTTGTAATAACGGTAGCCTTGAGTGCAGAAGCGATGATTCCAAAGTACTATCCGCGTTTGACGAGTGGCGTCAGAGACGTGCCTGTGAGCATGAAGAAGGAGTGCTGTTAAGTCATTGGATTGGGAACGCTTCTCACGTCGGCTTGTTACGTAGCGAGTTAGAGAAGGATGCAACGAAGTTCTCTATCTTGTTAGAGAAAGTTCTTTACAGCGGCACTCACACAGGAGATTATTTGTCGGGTAAAGATGTTTTGAAGCTACAGAAAGAATTAAAAGCATTAGCTGAATTTGCAGCTTCCGATAAAGACAGTCAATCATTTGTCGATGAATTTAGAGTGCAAATATCTGAACTAGCGAACGCAGCTTTATCCGTGAAGAAGCCTATTTCCTTTTAGCATCTGTGCCAAACAAACCCTTGCAACCGATTGCTCGATTGCGTGGCTTTGTTGTTGAATGCTTCGATTAGATAATATCACCCGAAGGTAAATCTAAGATGACAAGTGTAGACGAACATTTCGTTGCCGAAGCGCGCCGCTATCTTCGATCAGTTTACATAGAAAAGATAGAGCGTTGTCTGGAAGCCTTAACCGATGAGGATGTCTGGTGGAGGGCGAATGAGGAATCCAACAGTATCGGCAATCTGCTGCTGCATTTGAATGGCAGCACGCGTATGTGGATCGTTAGCGGTGTCGGTGGCGCTGCTAATTTACGCGAGCGGCAGCAGGAGTTTGACGAGCGCGCGTTGATTACATCTGCGGAGTTGGTAGCGAATTTGCGTGCGACGTTGGAGGAAGCAGATAAAGTTTTAGCAAGTGTCGAAGGCAAGATGCTGCTTGAGCGGCGGCAAGTTAGGGATAGTAATGTGACGGTGTTGGAGGCGATCTTCCATGCTGTCGAGCACTTTGCAATGCACGCGGGGCAAATTATTATGCTGGCGAAGATGCGCGCGAAAAGAGATTTGCGATTGTCGGATTAAAGCTTCGCATCAGCGATATTTATCGAGCGCGATATATTGATGAAAGGAAAAAGAGGTTAATGAGCGAGCAGGAAGAAGCGTTGAACTTATCTTACGAGGTGAGAGTAACGCCGGGGCGCGCGGGTTCCGATCCGAACGCGCCGGACTGGGAAGTGTTGGAATTGGAGAATGGCGCGGTGCAGGATGGCGCAGATATTTTTAATAATTTAACGCTGGCTGAAGCTAATCAAATCGCCGGAATGTGGACGAAGAAAAAAGAGGACGCAGGATTTTAGGGCGCATACACGTAACCGGAATGAGCACAGGAGCAAGCGCGATTCCGGTTGCGACACGTCTGTTGCGATACATCTAAAACACTTCGCGGCATGTTGGATGTTCAGCGCCAATCTCCGTTAAGCACAAAGGGTGCCCAGTAGAACGGCGCGCTGTAACGGCCTTTGGCAATCAAATCTAATTGCGCGGCACGCATCGCAGCGGGCGGCGCAATGTTGTTTTTTCCTTCCAGCAGTCTCTTATAAAAATCAGGCATCAGTAACGCAGTCGAGCGATCAGCGACAGACCAGAGAGAGACGCCGACGGTGGGCGCGCCAGCGTACATGAAAGCACGTGTTAGGCCGATCACACCTTCGCCTTTTACTTGCTTGCCTAAACCGGTTTCGCAAGCGGAGAGCATGACGAGCGGGGAGCCTAAGCGAAGATTAAAGATTTCATCTGTGCGGAGAAAGCCGTCGTCGCCGTTTGAATTGCCGACGAGAGATAAAACAAGGCCGGTGAATTGCGGGCGTTCGGCGTCGAGCAATCCGTGAGTGGCGATGTGTACCACGCGGTACTGCTTCATGTCGTTTTTCCTGATGTCTACTTCGCTTGCGGAAAAATCGAGCCATGTATCCGCCGCGCCTTTGTCCGTGCGCGCGAGTTGCGCGATTTGTTCGGCTTCTCGACGCGTTCCGTTTAAGCGCGCGAGCTTTAATCCGGCGAGGGCGGCGTTGCCCGTCAGATCGACAATCGCGCTTGAGAGAGGAAGTCCGCGTGTGGCAACAGCGGCGTTCTGCACCGTCGCAACAACTTGTTTGGCGCGCGTGTCTTCAGCATCGAACACGGGATCGGCGACGAGCAAGACGCCGCCGCTGCGTGTACGGCTTCCCTGTTGCCTGATGGCCGCCACTACAGACGCCGACGGCGCATAGATCACTTCGTTGGTCTTGATTAGATAAGGCAGGCTGGCATAGTCAGCCGCGCTTCCTTCTTTTGTCATCAGCGCTTCAAAAGGCACGTAGTTGAGTGCGCCATCCGCGACAACGAGCAAGCGTTTGTTGCCCGTGACGGCGATGGCAGGTGCAACCGCAGTTTTGTAGAGCGTGCTTGCGGCGGAAGCATAGCTGGCGACGTTTTGTGCAACGGGCGAATCCTCTGTGTCCTGTTGTTTGGATTGATTGGCGGTGACGTTGATGCCGACGATGGAGCGGCGCAGTTCAGCCGGAATAATCTCTGCGCGCAAGGCAATCGCCTGCCTGTCGATTACTTCGCGCGACGGAAGCCGGAACAGCGCAACACTTTTCTGCGTGACCGCCCACAAATATGAACGCTCTTTGCCGAGACTGTATTCGAGCAGCGCCGTGTTGCCGTCAAGCAATTGTTGCTGTACTTCTGCGAGAGCGAGCGGCTGTGCTTTGGTGAGCGCGCCGTAGCGCGGGCTGCTGACGCGTATGCTGTTTTCGACTTCGTCGTATTCGACTGCGAGGCGCTCCACTTCCGCTTCGAGTTCCTGAACGGATTGTTTGGGCGTGTCAGTGGTGAGATTGGCGCTGGTCAATTGCGCTGCAATTTCTTGTTGCCGGTTCTGTATCGTCTGCTTGCGTTTGAGCAACTCTGCGGGCACGCCCTCGGTAATCTCTGCATGAGATTCACCGATTAAATCGAGCAGCGAGCGGGCGCGTCCGGCTTCCGTGATTTTGAAAGCTTCGGCGGCGCGTGCGAGCGCTTTTCCCGAAAGCGTTATGGAAGAAGAAGCGGCGGCGTTCGAGGCGTTATTTGAAGCGGGCGCGTCGTCGGCGAGCGCCATTTCAGAGAGCGCGGCGGCGGCTTCATCGTAAACGTCTTTGGTCGTGGCGAGGAAGGTCGCGCGGGCATCGTCTGCGCGAATGCTTCCGCCGAAAATAGTTTCGATGATTTTCAAAGAATTGCGATAAGCGGCGAGAGCGTCTTCGCGCAGTTGTGCGGCGCGCGGCGCGTTTGTTTCCGCTGCGGCGAGCACGAGGCGCGTGCGGCCTATGCCGCGCTCGGCAGGCCACATCAGATCGAGTCGCCCGTCGGCTTGCGCGCCCGTCGCGGCGTCTGCGTAGAGTTTGAGCGCGTCTGTAAAGCGTCCCTGAGAGAAGGCTATGTCGGCGAGGCTTGTGCGCGCGGCGGCACGAAAGCGACGTGCTTCGCGCAGCTTATCAATGCCCGGCAAATTGAGCGCGGCGGCGAGCACGTTTTCGTAATGCGTTTTCGCGGAGTCGTATTGTCCTCTGGAATAATCGGCGCGTCCCGTGCCCAATTCGCCGCGACCATAGCCGATAAATAATTTGTATAAATCGACGCAGCCGACAGCACTGCTGGCGGCGCTCAAAGCATTTTTTGCTTGTGTCGCTTGCTTCGCCGGTGCGGATACGGCCTGTGACGCCAGCGCGTTTTTAGCAATCATCGTCACGCGCACGGGCTGTGCGAGTTGATCCGCCGAAACTGCGACTTCCTGCGGCTGATAGCCGTCGGCCTTGAGCGTCAATTTGAGTTGGCCGATGTGCAGCGGATCCATCAGGATGCGGCCTGCGGCATCCGAAGTCTTCGCGCAATCGCAGATAAAACCCTTCGGCAAGCCCGCCGGATATTTCGAGACAAGCTTGGCCTGCACGCCTTTAATGGGATTTCCCTGCTGATCCAATACGCGCAAATCCATCCGCCCGCTGCCGCCCGGAGTCTGCGGCGCGTGTCCCATAAAAGGCGGCTCGTTCGGCTGCGTCGGCTGGTTCGATGAGCGCGAATCATTCGACGCATTCGGAGCCGCGCATGAAAAGCCTGCAAAGATGCCGCTTATCTTGCCGAACGCACCGGAGTTTTTGTTTTCGTTTGGAGCAGCCGTCGCCGTGCCGGAAGCCTGTGAAGAGTTCGGTGATCGTTCGTTGGAGATTTGCGCGAAGGACATGCGCGCGCCCGCTATGTCGCCCATCAGAAATTTCGTTTCGCCGATTTTAGCGAGCAGCAGGGCAGCGTTCGGTTTGTCGCTTTGCGCATGGAAGGCGTCGTATGCGCTTGTGTAGTAACGCAGCGCCGTTTCGTTTTGTCCCTGCCGCTCATAGATTTCTCCCATCGCGTCCGATGCCGCCGCCTGACCGTTTTTATCTCCGGCGGCAGTGAACAATTTAAGCGCGTTTTCAAATGAGTTGAGTGCTTCGTCCGAGCGATTGCGACGCCAGAACGTGCGTCCCTGATCGAGCGCCGCGCGCGCATCCGCCGCCGCATTAGTCGGTTCACCGTTCGCGGCAAATGAAACAAAGGGATCGCCGCCGCCTGTGATATTGAAACAAAGCGCGAACGCAAAAATAATTGCGCACGTTAAAATAACGACGCGAAGACGATATTTGCGATTCATAAGTATGGCCTCATTACGATAGGTGAAAAATAAGTTTAGAGCGAGGTATGGGACTTTGAAGGTTTTGTAACTCGTGTTCGTTGTGACGCAATGCCTTTTGTAAAGCGAGATACGAGTCAAACGCGATAAGTAGTCTTCGCGCTATCCTGCGCACACTTGAAACACTGCATGAAATTACTGTCCGACTTTAACAACGAATGCGTCCGCAGCTTTGTCGTGAAGCGTCTGGCGCTTGCCGTCCCAGAGCGGCCACAAGCCGTCAACGATTTGCGCAATAGTGCCGAGAACTGGAGTTAAGCTGATACCGACAGCGGCAATTTGACGCAACGCCGCTTTGCCCATTGAAACACTTTCGCCCGCCGCGTCCACCACCTTCAGCTTCATCACGCCCTGTCCGATGGAAGCGCCGCGCGTTCCGACAAGATAGATTTTATTGTAGATGATAACGACTTTGTTGCATAAATGGAAAATGAGCGTAGCCTCTTCCACAATTGAACTCAACCATCGCTTATGCAGCATAGCTGTCGGGCATTCCCAAGTGCGTCATCCGGTTCAGCGTCGCGCATCTGA
>JAABUM010000926.1_pt1 | contig 47131 bp, 42 predicted proteins | sample 5559161 | NCBI WGS metagenome assembly JAABUM01 (sample SAMN10711868, study PRJNA513369) | rock metagenome | isolation source: Antarctica rocks | place: Antarctica: Victoria Land, Siegfried Peak nord
GTCCGAGGGCTTTAGACGGGTTGTTGCCTCCCCGCCCTACCTCGTAGGGTACTGCTGATGGGACAACAGGTATCGCCTGAGTGTTACTCAGCAATACAACTGTGTCAGGAGCTTGTCTTGTCGCACGACAGCCCTGCACGATCAGCACACGAACCACCGCTACCGACGCATCGCCGTATCCCTCGCCTCGCCTCGTATCGGCGAACCCGCGCCGCGAAAACGCTCACAGCGAATCGCGCCGGACGAATCCGGTAGAACATGCGTGCGTCCGCTGCCATACTAAACCGACGATCGGACGAGCATGAAAAGGATGAGGGAATCATGGAACTCAGCACGGAAACGATGGTCGAGCACATGTTGGCATCGGACGCGACCGCGAATGGGCGGTTCATTGTGGGGGTGCGGACCACGAAGATTTATTGCTTGCCCTCGTGTCGCCCGCCGCGCAAACCGAAGCCGGAGAATGTGACCTTCTACGCCACGATCGCGGAGGCCCGCGCCGCCGACTTGCGCGCCTGTAAGCTCTGCAAACCCGATGCTTTCTACGCCGATCACGGACTGGAGCAGATCGATCCGGTTCAGGATAAGCGCGCCTATCTGGACACGATCATGGCGTCGCCAGGGCCGCTCGCCTTCGCGGTGAACGCCGATGGTGCCCTGCTCTGGCTCAAGTTCCTCGATGGGGAGTATGCGCGCACCCTGGAAGAGGAACTCGCGCATGAGGGCTACACCGTCGCGCGCGATCCGGCGCGCACCGCGCGCGCACGGGAGGAGATCGCGGCCTACTGCGCGGGCACACGCCAGGCGTTCGACATCCCCCTGATCTTCGGCGGATCGGACTGGCAGAACGCCGTCTGGCGGGAATTGACGCGCATCCCGTTCGGCGAGACGCGGACGTACGGCCAGATCGCCGCGCGGCTCAACCAGCCCGGGGCGGCGCGCGCGGTTGGCCGGGCCAATGCGACGAATCGCCTGCCACTCGTCGTGCCCTGCCACCGCGTGCTCGGCGCGAACGGTTCGCTGACAGGCTTCGGTGGCGGGATGCACTTGAAGACGCGGCTCCTGGCACACGAGGCGCGAGTGCGCGAGCAGGCTGACCGCCTCGAAATGGTGCGCTAATCGGCAGTAACACCGAGGATACATCCCGATCCCGGGATCATAGCCTCACGCGCGGCGGAAGGGACTCGCCTGATGGCGAGTCCCCTCGCCCCGCTACACCCCCAACGTCATCCACCAGAGGATCGAACCCGCGACGTAGGTGCCGATCCCGATCGCCGTGGCGAGGCCGACCACGAGTGGCGGCCAGCGGCGGATGCCGATCGCGGCCAGGGCGACGAGCGGCACCAGCAGATCGATCAGGTAGCGGGGGCCGAACTGGAAGTAGCCGGTCCCCATCAGCACCCCGATCGGCACGTAAAGGAGCGCGCAGGTCACGACCAGCGCCCAGACGAGCGGATTGCGCCGCCCCGACCAGAGCGCCCACGGCGCACCGAGCAGGAGCGGCGACATCCAGAAGAGCCCGCTCCCCTGCCAGCGATCGGGCGTGAAGAGCGCATAAGCGATGAACTGATGGTAGAGGTTCGTCGGCAGATAGTGGAGGTTGAAGAGGCCGTAGCGCTCGTAATCGGCCCGAAATGAGGGATGCATGTTGTGCCAGGGGATACCGAGTTGCAGCGGATCGCCGAAGCGCGCGACGTTGTACCACGCCAGCAGCGCCACCGTCGCCATGATCGGCGCGAGGCCGAGCGCCATCCGGCGCAGGAGTTGCGCGCGCGGCAGCCGCCAATCGCGCACGAGGAGGTAATAGGCGAGCCAGATGCCGTTCAGCACCAGCGCATTGCGGGTTGCCAGGGCGCAGGCGAGCGCGAGGCCGGTCAGCAGATATCCCGGCCCACCGCCCATGCCGAGCGCGGCCAGCGCGGCGCAGAGGACGCAGCCCCAGCCGACGATCTGCGTCGTCGCCCAGACGTTCCCCGCCGGGGCGAGGATCAGCAGCATCGAGCCGAAGCCGACGGTCGCCACGAGCGCGCCGCGCCGCGCCGCGCTCAGCGGCACGATGCCGCGCCGGTCGAGGAGCGCCAGCAGCGCCGCCAACAGCCCGAGCGTCAGCGCGGCGAAGATGGCGGTGTAGAGGCGGTCGCTGAGCCCCACCCCGACGAGTGCCACCAGCGGCGCGATCAGCAGCGCCGGGAAGGGCGGCCAGTAGATGTAGATGCGATCCCCGTAGTAGACCAGATCGAGGGTGCCGGGCGGCGCGATCCGCAGCGCGATCTGCCCGTGCAAAAAAGCATCGGCCAGGAAGTTGAAGTACGACTCCGACGACCGCGCCAGCCCGGTCCCCGCAGCGGCGCGCGCCAGGTAGACGACCAGCGCCACCACACCAGCAACAAGGGGCCGCGCCAACGCACCAGCGCACGCCTCGACTCCGCGACCGAGCGCGGCGAGCGGCGTCGAGCGCAGTTGTACCTGTAGTGCGGTTGCGGATCGCGCGGTCACATTGCCCCATGAAGCGCCGCGCGCAGCCGCGCGCAGATCGTCGTGGGGCACACTATAGCGGATCGCGGCGAGCGCGATCGGTATTCGTTTGCGGCGCTCAGGCTCCTTGCGGTGCCTTGCCGCGCCGCTTCCCGCCGCCGCGTGTCGGGCGGGCGAGGTAGACGGCGAGGAGGAAGAAGAGGATCGTCGCCAACAGCGAGAGGACGATGTAGATCAGCCACGGCCCCACCGCGAGCACCGTGCCGCTCCCCGCCCCGAACGGGGCGTTGATGGTGAAGAAGAAGAGCGACTTGTTCTGGGTGATGATCACCTCGGTCAACGCCCCGGCGATGAACGGATTGACCGAAAGGATGATCCCGCCCACGTAATAGAGGAGCCCGGCGACCGTCGGGGAGGGGCTACTGTTGCCGCTAAGAATCACCCCGATCGAGGTGAAGATCGTGGCGGCGACGATCGGCAGCGCCACCACCGGGACGAGCATCGCGCCGTAGGCGAGGGTCGCCGCGCCGATCGTGGAGCGCACCCAGGCGGAGAAGCAGAGGCCGATCGTGCCGAAGAGGACAGCGGAGGTGCAGAGGAGCAAAAAGGCGATCAGCACCTCTTCCGGCGCGACCCCGCCCAGGAACAGGCTGATCGCCAGCAACGGCAGCGCCGCGAAGATCAGCAGGAAGACGTAGGCGAGCGCCGCGAAGAGCTTGGCCGCGAGGATCAGTATCAGCGGCAATGGCGTCGTCATCAGCAGCTCGTACGTCTGACGCTCGCGCTCGCCGGAGATCGCCCCGGCGGTGAACGATGGCGCGAGGAAGCAGACCAACCCCAATTGGAACGCGACCAACCCCAGGAAGACCGGCTTGCCGACCGGCTCCGTCGGGTTCGAGGAGACGGCCAACTTCGTGACGAAGTAGATCAGCAGCGTGAAGCCGACCAGGAACAACAGATAGATCGACAGGACGATGAAGGCGCGCGGGCCGCGCATCCGCCCGCGCAACTCTTTCGCGAACATCCCCTGGACCCGGATCATGCCGGGCGAGGACTCGTCGGCGGGCGATCCCGGACCCGGCGCGCTCGGCGGCTCGGCGGTCGCAACGGTCACGAATACCTCCTCATCATGCGGCGCGGGCGTGGGGCGCTCAGGCGACCATCCCGCGCGTGATCCGCATGAACGCATCCTCCAGGTCGCCGACCTGCTCGGCGAAGCCGTAGACCGGCAGGCCGCGCGTCAGCAACTCCCCGAGCAGCTGGTAGATGCTGATAGTCGTCCCCGCTGAAGTCGAGCCGCAGCAGGCGCGCGTGCGGGGCCGCGAAGCCGGTCGCGCCGGGCGGGACCACCTGCAAGTGCGGCGGGAGCGCGCCCGACGCGGCGTCGTGCGGCAGGACGTTCGCCAGCGCGCGCGCCCGCGACTCCCCCATGCCGACATCGGTCCCGGCGAGCGGCTCGACCGCGACCCCGAGCACACCGGGGACCGTGCGCGCGCCCCCCGCGATCTCGTCGTCGGTGAGGCGCTCGTCCGCGAGGAGGCGCACCAGCACCGTCCGACTCGTCTGCACTTGCCGCAGCAGGTCGGCGATCGGCCCGGCGGCGAGGAGTCGCCCGCGCTCGATGATCCCGACGTGGTCGCAGATGTCCGCCATCTCGGTCAGGATGTGCGAGGAGACGATCACCGTCTTACCGAGCGCGCCGAGCTGGCGCAGCAGGGCGCGCAGTTCCACGCGCGCGCGCGGGTCGAGCCCGGACGCCGGTTCATCGAGGATCAGCAGTTGCGGATCGTGGACGAGGGTGCGCGCCAGGCAGAGGCGCTGCTTCATCCCGCGCGAGAGGGCGTCCACGTAGCCATCGCGCTTCTCGCTGAGGTCCACCAGCGCTAGCAGATCGTCGATCAGGCCGAGCCGCCGACCGCGCGGGAGGCCGTAGGCGGCGGCGAAGAAGTCGAGGTATTCCCAGACCTTCATGTTGTCGTAGACGCCGAAGTTGTCGGGCATGTAGCCCAGGATCTGCCGCACCTGCTTCGGCTGGCGCGTCACCGAGTAGCCCCCCACCCATGCCTCGCCCGACGAGGGTTGGAGCAGCGTCGCCAGGATCCGCATCGCGGTCGTCTTGCCGGCCCCGTTCGGGCCGATGAAGCCGAAGACGACCCCCGGCTCGATCGACAAATTGAGATCGTCGAGCGCCAGGAAGGGGCCATAGCCCTTGGTCAGCCCGCGCGCTTCTACCACCGGGGCCATCAGCCCTCCTTCCTCTGCGCCGCTGGCGCGGGCACGTATTGCGTCGTCGCCCCCGGCACCGTCTCCTGGACGATCAGCGTGGTGGCATAGCGCTCCCCGGCGTCGATCCGCAGATCGAGCGGCGCATCGGTCCGCCAGAAGAGCACCTGAATCGTCTGCGGGCTTGTCGAGGTCGCGCCGGTGCCGACACCGGAGGTCGGCGTACCCGACGCGGTGGGGGCCACGACAGGCGTTCTGCCCGGTAGCGTGCCGGGTGTCGCACCGGGGCGCGTGGTGGGCGTTGGCGAGGGCGTCCGGGTCGGGGTCGGGGTGCGCGTGGGGGCCGTGCTGTAGTAATTCCCGCGATAGTCGACCACCGTGCCGCTCAGCAGATCGAGCGTCGCCGCCCGGTGCGCCTCCACACTCCCCTTACCCGACTGCCTGCTGCTGGAACCGCCCCCGACGTTTGGCGCGTTCGGATAGAGCGCCGCGCCGAGCCCGCGTCCGTAGGTCGTACCCGCCCCAGAACTCGCGGTCGTCGCCCAATCGACCGTCGCGCTCGCGCCGGGAGCGAGCGTCCCGAAGCGCTGGTAGGCGTTGTTGTAGACGAGCACGCCATCCTCGATCGTCTGCGCCGAGGTATTGGTGATCGTCCCGATCAGCCGCGTGCCATTCCAGCGCAACTCGGCGCGCACCGTCAGCGGGGCCGGATCGACGCTCCCCTGCGCCGCGAACGAGCGCTGCGCCCACTGCACGAACGAGCCTTGCTGCACCCCTGGCGCGCTCCCCTGCGCGAAGCGGACCGCATCGCCGAGATCGCGCGGATCGTAGAGCCCGCTCTCCGAGAAGCCGGACGGCAGCGCGCCATCGGGCAACGCCACGTCGCGCAGGCCGCGCGATGGCGTGAAGAGGCCGTAGATCGCCTGCACCTCGGCGCTGCGCGCGCCGGGGCTGACCCGCACGACGGAGAGGCTGCTGACGATCAGCGAGCCACCCTTGGTGGCGGCACCGACGCCATAGATCGCCACCGCGAAGACCAGCGTGAGGAGCGGGATCGTGAGCCAGGCCAGTTCACGGCGGTCGAACGCGCGCAGGACGAGATAGTTGACCGGGCCGATCAGCACGATGAAGAGAAGGAGGACGAGGCCGAGGAGCCAAGTCGGCGGCAATCCCAGATTCGGGATGTCGCGCAGAACATTGAGGGCCGAACTCACGCTGCTACTATTGAAGGGCTCTTGCAAGGAATCGGGCAAGGCATTATCGAGCGCCAACCGCCGCCAGAAGGTGCTCGCGCCACTCCAGCCGCTGAACGCGTTCGTGCCCGGATCGAAGGCGAGTGCGGTCACGGTGCCATGCCCCCAGGCACGGGTCGCCACCAGCGGCACGCCACCCTGCTCCGCCACGCGGGTCGCCCCGGCCAGCAGACCGCCGGTCGCCAGGATCCACGGCCCGCTCGGCCCGTCGCCACCGCCCAGGCCACCGAGCCCGGTGACGGTCTGGCTGTTGTTCGGGCGCAGGGGTGATAGCTCGCCGAGCCCTTCCGTCGTCTTGCGCCAGTTCGCGCCGCCACTGACGATGAGCGTGCCGCCACGCGCCACCCAACTCGCCAGCGCCGCCCGCTGCTCGGCGCTCCAACGCCCCGTCGCGGCATCGCCGACGACGATCGCGCCGAACGAGTCGAGCCCGAAGGTGTTGGCCGGGAGCTGATCGGGCGGGAAGACGATCGCCTCGACGGCACCCGTCCCGTAGGCGGCGACAATCGCCCGCGTGTACTCCGCACCGGCGGTGGCATCGTCCGCGATCACGCCGACCAGGCCCTGCCCCTGCCGCGCGGGGAGCAACGTGATCTGCGGCGCATCCACGCGGTCATTGCCCGCCTCGAAATGCGCGGTGACGGTGCTGACGCGCGTGGGGACCTGGGCGTAGAGGGTGACGACCTTCTGCGAGCGGTTCGGCAGCGCCACCCGCTGCGAATAGCGCTCAGCCGTGTTCGACCCCTCCACCACGACCGTGCCGGTCACATCGGGGCCGTCATTGGCGAGGGTGATCGCGATCGGCACCCACCGATCCGCCTGATAGTTGCCGCCGAAGTTCGCGGTGGCCGCGATGCGGACATTCGGCGCGGCGGCTGCGGCTGGCGCGGGAGCCGGTAGTGCGCCGAGCAGCAGCGTCAGCACCGCGAAGAGCGCGAGCACGACGCACGCGCGACCGGGCACGCGACCGGGCATGCGTCTGGCCCTATCGCCGTTGGGGAACGATCGAGCGCGTGTCTGCGAGACCATGTGCATCCTGTCGCTTCCGCCGTTATCGTGCAGCGGATGTCAGTATCGCCACCCCATTATACGCAGCGGATGCCGCCGATGTTCCGTATCGCCGCAACATAGCGTGAATACTGCCCGATAACGGGCATGGTTCTGCAAATGGTGCGCGCGACTTGCTATAGTTGCCCATGATGACCAGCCGAGAAACTTTCACGCCATTCTGACCGTTGCTACCAATAGGCCGCCGCAGGCGTAGATCGGCGGCGACGGCCCACGAAGCAACGAGCGCGAACGCGACAGCACACCGTGATACCGACGGAAGCAAAAGGAGGAAGAGCAGATGACCGTCCAGACGGCAGCGCCGATCCTCCCCCCCTCGATCGCCGCCCTGCTGCGCGATACCGCCCGGCGACTGCGCCTGCGCGCCGCCTGCATCGGTGCCACCTACGGGCTGGCGGTGGGGCTGGCGCTCGGCGTGGGGCTCGGTGTCCTCGCGCGGGTGCGCCCCCTCTTCTTCACGGCCCAAACGCTCGAATGGAGCCTCGGGGCGCTCGCGCTCGGGATCGTGCTCGGGGCGCTCGTCGGGGCGCTCCGCCCGCTGTCGCGCGCCGCCGTCGCCGCGCGCGCCGATGCCGACCTCGGGCTGCGCGAGCGGATCGTCACCGCGCTCGAACTGGTGAGCGGCGCGGCGCACAGCACCCTCGCGGAGGCCCAGCTGCGGGAGACGGCGGCGCTGGTAACGGGGCGACGAGGGGCCACCTCCCCCTGGCCGCGACTGCGCCGCGAGCAGATCTTCGCGCTCGGACTCGGCGCGCTCGCGCTGCTCGCCCTGCTGACCCTGCCGAACGCGCAGGATGAGGCGTTGCGCCGCCAGCAGGCCAATGCCCGGTTGATCGGCCAGACGGCGCAGCAGATCGCTCAGGTACAGAATGGGGTTGCGGCGCGGGGCGACCTCGATCCGGCGACGAAGCAGGCGATCGAGCAGCAACTGGCGCAACTCCAGCGCGATCTCGCCGACGGCACCGCCGATCCGGCGGGCGCGGTGGCGCGCATCGCGGAGACGGAGGCGCAACTGCGCCCGCTGCAAGACCCGAACGCGGCCCAGCGCGGCGCGGCGATCCCCCAACTCGCGCAGGAGTTCGGCACTTTCGGCGCGACCGCGCCGGTCGGCGAGCGGCTGGCGGCGGGTGACTACGCCGGGGCGAGCGCGGCGCTGAAGAATACTGCGGCGAATTTGCCGAACCTCGATCCGGCGAGTCAGGCGGCGATCGCCCAGAAGCTGCGCGAAGCCGCCGCCTCGCAGGCCGCGACGAACCCGCAACTCGCCAGCCAACTCCAGGACGCGGCGGATAAGCTCGCCAGCGGCGACGTGGCGGGCGCGCAGGCGGCGTTGAACAGTGCGGCAGACCAGATCGCCCAGACCGGACAGGCGATCGCGACGCAGGGCGCGGTCAGCGGCGTCCTCGGCGACATCAACGCGATCAAGCGCGATGTCGCCAATGGCGTCCCCCCGACGACCGCCAACGCCACCCCGCAGGCGGCACAAGGGACACCCGGCACGGGGGGTGGGGCGCCACTCGCCTCCTCGGGCTCGCCGGTCGCCGTCAGCGGCACACCGATCGCCATCTCGGGCAGCCCGGTGACGATCAACGATAGCGGCACGCCGGTCAACGCCAATGGCACCCCCGTACGGTTCTCGCCGAACGGGACGCCGGTGATCGTGCAAGGCTCGCCGCCGCCGAACGCCACGCCGGTCGTGGTGCAGGGGCAGCAGGGCCAGCAGGGCGGACAACCGGCGCAAGGGCAACAGGGGCAAAACGGTCAGGGCCAGGGGCAAGGCCAGCAGGGGCAGGGCCAACAAGGGCAAGGGCAAGGCCAAGGTCAGCAGGGCAACGGCCAGGGACAGGGGCAGCAAGGCCAGAATCCGGGCGGTGGCACCGGCTCCGGGCCGGGTGGTACGCAGCCCTACGATCCGGTCTACGCCCCGACCACCCCGAGCAACACGCCCGGTCAGCCGCAAACGATCCCCGGCACCGGCGGTGGCGACTCGCCCCCCACCGGCACCACACAGGGGTCCGGCGTGAACACGCCATCCGGGGTGCCCTACGATCAGGTCTACCAGCGGTATCGCGATCAGGCGTTGCAGGGGATCGACGATCCGAACATCCCGCCCGAATTGCGCGAATACATCCGCCAATACTTCTCCACCATCGACCCGAACGCGCCGCAACCGCAGCAGAACGGGCAGCCATGAGGCCGCGCGATGGGCAGCCAGGAAAGGCGAGGAGCCGATGATCGCCGCCCGCCCGCGCGACGATGTCTTCGATGAGGCGTTCCTCCGTAAGCTGGAGCGCCTCGATCTGGTCGCCCGCAAGCTGCGCGCGGGGACGCTGCGCGGCGAGCGGCGCAGCACCAAGCGCGGGCAATCGGTGGAGTTCGCCGACTTCCGCCTCTACAGCCACGGCGACGATCTGCGCCGCGTGGACTGGAATGTCTACGCCCGCACCGAGCGCGCCTTCATCAAACTCTTCGTGGAGGAGGAGGATCGCACCGTCCACCTCCTGCTCGATTGCAGCCCCTCGATGGACTGGGGGGATGGCGCGGCGCACAAGCTGACCTGGGCACGCCGCGCCGCCGCCGCGCTCGGCTACATCGCGCTGGCCGGGCTCGACCGGGTGTCGCTGGCGACCCTCGGCGGCGGGGTCGCGGGGCAACTGGCGGGGCAACGCGGCACGCGCGCCTTCTTCCGGCTGCTCGATTTCCTGGGCAACGCGGGGGCGATCGCCGGTGCGGGCGATCTCGACGCCGCACTCACCGCGTACGCCGGGCGGGCACGGCAACCGGGGCCGATCTTCCTCTTTTCCGATCTGCTGGTCGCCGGGGGTGGCAAGGCGGGGCTGACGGCGCTGGCCGCGCACGGCTACGAGCCGAACGTGATCCACATCCTCGCGCCGGACGAGCGCGACCCGGCGCTCGCCGGGGAGTTGCAATTGATCGATAGCGAGACCGGCGCGACGCGCGACCTGACCGTGGACGACGCGGCGCTGGGACGCTACCGGCGGGGGCTCGCCGACTGGCAGCGCGATCTCGCGTCCTTCTGCGCCGGGCGCGGCTGGCCCTACCTGCCGATTAACACCGCCACCCCGTTCGAGGACGTGATCCTCAACGCCCTGCGACGCGGGGGGATCACCACGTAGTGGGCGAGTGGGCCAGTGGACCGGTGACGAAGAAAGACGAGCGGCGATGTTAAGCGCGAAGCTGCTGACCACCATGAGAACCCTACACATGCACAGGAGGGCTATGCCCGTGTACTCGCCCCCCAACCCACTGGCCCACCAGCCCACCGGCCCACTCCGCCCACTCGCGTCATGGGCGCACTAGCCCCCCTCGGCCTGGGGCTGCTGGCGCTGGCGATCCCGATCGTCGCGCTCTACATGCTGCGGATGCGGCGGCGTCCGCAGGCGGTATCCAGCACCCTGTTGTGGGAGCAGGCGGTGCGCGATGTGCGCGCGAACACCCCCTGGCAGCGGCTCCGGGCGAACCTGCTCCTGCTGCTGCAACTGCTGGCGCTCCTCGCGCTGGTCGTCGCGCTGATCCGCCCCTTCTGGCTCGGGGCCACCCCGCTCGGCGCGAACATCGTGGCGATCGTCGATGTCTCCGGCTCGATGAACGCGACCGATGTCGCCCCCACCCGCCTCGACCGCGCCAGGGAGGAGGTGCGCCGCCTGATCGACGAGCTGCCCTCGAACGGGCAGATGACGATCATCGCGGCGGGGACCGGCGCGGAGGTGATCCAAACGGCCACCGCCGATCGCGGGGCGCTGCGCGAGGGGACAGGGCGGCTCCGCGCGCGCGCCGGGACGACCGACCTGACCGAGGCGCTGGCCCTCGCCGCCCCGATCGCCGCGCGCCTGCCGGACACCACCGTGGCGGTCATCAGCGACGGCGCGTTCACCGTGCCCGATACCGGCGACTTCCGCGCGCCGATCCGCTTCATCCGCGTCGGGGAGCGCGGCGACAACCTCGGCATCACCGCCGCCGCGACCCGCCGCACGGCGAGCGGCAGCGAACTCTTCATCCGCACGCAGAACTTCGGGCCGATCGCGCGCAAGACGCTCCTCTCGCTCTTCGATGGCGACACCCTCCTCGAAGCACGCGCGCTGACGATCGCGGCGGGCGGCGAGGCCGGGACGACGATCGCCCTGCCGAACGCGGTCGGCCTGCTACGCGCGCAGATCGATAGCCAGGACGACCTCACACTCGACAACACCGTCTGGGTCCGCCCGGGCGGGGAGCAGGGGCGCATCCTGCTGACGGTCGCCGCACCGAACACTTTTCTGGCGCGCGGCCTCGCCCTCCAACCGAACCTGACCGTGGAACAGGCGCAGGGGAACGCGGGTGTGCCGACGAGCGGCGGCGACTACGATCTCTACGTCTTCGATGGGGTCGCGCCACCGGCGGGGTTGCGCGGGCCGATCCTGCTGATCAACCCGCCACCGGACAACGGCATCGTCCCCGTGACCGGCACGCTCGATCGCCCCGCCGTGACCGGCCAACTGCGCGACGATCCGATCCTGCGCGGTGTGGACGTGAGCCGCGCGCAGATCGCCGAGGCGCGCGCCGTGACGCGCCCCGAATGGGCGCGGGGGCTGGTCGAATCGAACGGGCAGCCGTTACTCCTCGCGGGGGAGACGAACGGGCAGCGGATCGCGATCCTCACCTTCGCGCTCGGGCGCTCCGACCTGCCACTCACCCTCGCCTATCCGGTCCTGCTCGCCAATCTCGTCGCCTGGCTCGCGCCGTCCGCCGGGAGCGTCCTGCCGCCGAGCGTCCGCCCCGGCGAGGTCGTCTCATTCGCGCCGCGCGCGGGCGTGGACAACGTCGCGATCACCGACCCGAGCGGGCGCGAGCGGCGGCTGGCCCCCTCGCGCGGGATTATCCTCTTCGGCAATACCGACGCGCCGGGGCCGTACATGGTGCGCGAGTTCGCGGGCGACCGCGAGATCCGGCGCGGGGTGCTGACCGTCAATCTGCTGAGCCCCGAGGAGTCGGCGCTCGCGCCGCAGACGCCGGCGTTCACCGGCACGGCGGCGAACGCTGGCCCGACCACCGATGCGCGCTCGCCACGCGAGTTCTGGCGACCGCTGTTGATCGCGGCGCTGCTGATCCTGACGGTCGAGTGGTGGATCTACTATCGCGGCGGGCGCTCGCTCGGCAGCGTCGTCCGCGCGGCGTGGCGCGACCGCCCGCGTCGGGACCGACTACGCAAGGGGGCCGCATGAGCCTGCGCTTCGACTATCCGCTGGCCCTCCTCGGGCTCCTCGCCATCCCTGTCCTGGCGCTGATCGCCATGCACGGGGTCGAGCGCGGCGCGCGCGCCCGGCGCGGCGCGGCGGCGGCGCTGCGCGGGGTGCTGGTGTTGTCGGCGCTCCTGGCCCTCTCCGGGCCGTCGATCGTGCGCGCCTCGGACCGGCTGGCGACGATCTTCCTGGTCGATGCCTCGGATAGCGTCGGGGCGAACGCCGAAGGGGCCGCGCGCGACTACATCAAGGCGGCGCTCGCCACGATGCCGCGCGACGACGAGGCCGGGATCATCGTCTTCGGCGACAACGCCCTGGTGGAGCGCGCCGTCGGCACCGACCCCGACCTCGGCCCGCTCCTCTCGCGGCCACAGACCGGGCAGACCGACCTCGCCGGGGCGGTGCGCCTCGGCCTGGCCCTCTTCCCGGAAGGCTATGCCCGCCGCCTCGTCCTGATCTCCGATGGGCAGGAGACGAAGGGCGATCTCGCCGCCGCCGCCAACGTCGCCGCCTCGTCCGGCGTGGAGATCTCCACCCGCACCCTCGGCGTCGCGAGCGGCGACGAGACGCTGGTCAGCGAGGTCCGCGCCCCGGCCCGCGCCCGCGAGGGCGAGGCGGTCGATGTGGGCGTGACGATCCAGAGCACGCGCGGCGGCGCGGCGCAGGTCCGCCTCTTCGCCGATGGGAATCTGCTGACCGAGCAGGACGTGACCCTCAAGGCGGGCAACAATCCCTTCACCTTCACCGTCGCGCAGCCGGGCGCGGGCTTCCATCGCTTCCGCGCGGAGGTACAAACGACCGCCGATACCTTCTACCAGAACAACACCGCCTCCGCGTTCACCGACGTGAAGGGGCGGGCGCGGATCCTGCTGTTGGAGGGGGAGCCCGACGAGGGCGCGAACCTCGGCGCGGCCCTGCGCGCGAGCGGCTACATGGTCGATACCCTCGCCGCCAACCGCGCCCCGATCAACCTCGCGGAGTTGGTCGTCTACGACGCGATCGTGCTGGTCGATGTCCCGGCGGAGGCGCTCGGCGCGCGGTCGGCGCTTCTCCAGAGCTACGTGCGCGATCTCGGGCGCGGGCTGATCGCCGTCGGTGGCGAGCGCGCCTACGGCCCCGGCGGCTATGCCGGGACACCGCTCGAAGAGCTCCTGCCGGTGCGGATGGATCTTCGCAACGGCGTCGTCAACCCCCCGGTCAGCCTCGTCTTCGCGCTCGATAAGTCGGGCAGCATGGCGGAGTCCGGCTCCGGCGGGACGGGCGGTGTCACCAAGATGGACCTCGCCAAGGAGGCGGCGTTCCGGGCGGTGAAACTCCTCCAGCCGCAGGACGAGGTCGGCATCGTCGCCTTCGACGGGAGCGCCACCGTCGTCGCGCCACGCGAAGTATTGCGCGACCAGCCCGACATCGCCGCCCGGATCGGGGGTCTCCAGCCGGGCGGCGGCACCGAGATCCGCGCCGGGCTACTGGAGGCGCTGAATCAGCAACTCGCCAGTACCGCCAAGGTGCGGCACATCATCCTCGTCACCGACGGGCAATCGGGCAACAACTTCGCCGATCTGGTGCAACAGATGAACGACACCGGGATCACCCTCTCGGTGATCGGCGTCGGGCAGGGGGTGGCGAACTATCTGCCGCAACTCGCCGCAGACGGCAAGGGGCGCTACTACTACGCCGCCGACGCGGCGCAACTGCCGGACATCTTCCTCAAGGAGACGCGGCTCGCGTTGCGTTCCTACTTCGTGGAGGGGGACATCGGCCCACGCCTCGGCGCGACGACGCCGATCATGGAGGGCTTGAACGGCGTCCCGAATCTGCGCGGCTACGTCGGCACAACCGCCAAGCCGACCGCGCAGACCGACCTCGTCGCCCCGGAGGGCGATCCGCTGCTGGCGCAGTGGCAGTATGGCCTCGGGCGCGCGGTCGCCTGGACGAGCGACGCCAAGGGCCAGTGGGCCGTCGATTGGCTCCCCTGGTCGGACTTCGCGCGCTTCTGGTCGCGCACAGTCGGCTGGACGATCAGCGCCACGCCGCAGGATCTGCAACTGAACACGCAGACGAGCGGCGGGCGCACGACGGCCAGCGTCGATGCGCGCGACTCGTCCGGGACATTCCGCAATGGCCTCACCGTCGTCGGCACGATCGTCGGGCCGGGGGGTGAGCGCAAGGATGTGACCCTGCGCCAGATCGCGCCCGGTCGCTATCAGACGGACCTCGGCACCCTCGCCGAAGGATCGCACCTGCTGGCGATCGTCGCGCGCGACGGCGATGGCACCCCGCAGGCGGCGACGAGTGGCGGGCTGAGCGTCCCCTACTCGCCGGAGTATGCCCTGCCGCGCACCGACCGCACGGCGGTCCTCGCCCGCGCGCGCGAACTGACCGGCGGCACCGAGTTGACGGATGCCGCCGGAGCCTTCGCCCACACGCTGCCCCAGGCCCAGCAGGCGCGCGCGATCTGGCCCGCCTTCCTGATCTTCGCGATCCTCCTGCTGCCGTTCGACATCGCGATGCGACGCCTCCTGTTCGGGCGGGGCGATGTGGCGCGCGCCTTCGCGCGGGCGGGCGCGGCCTTCCGCCGTCGCCACGCGCCGGTCCTCACCCCGGAGCGTGGTGCGAGCAACGCCACCCTCGGCGGGTTATTGGCCGCGCGCCAGCGGCAGCAAGAGCGTTGGGACCGCGAGGGGGTGACAGTGCCGCCACCGGTCGCGTCCTCCACCACGCCGCCGCGCGCGAGCGCACCAGCGGCACCCACACCAACCCCTCGCCCAATAACGCCCACCTCGCCTGTGCCCGCACCGCAGCCACGCCCAACGGCGCTGGCGGCGCCCCCGGCCCCGCGCGCGCCGTCAGCGCCGCCAGCGGCCCCGCCACAGGCCAGCGGACAGGCGGGAACGCTCGGCGAACTCCTGCGCGCGAAGGAAGCGGCCCGCAAGCGGCACGAGTGAGCGGCAAGCCCGGCATAGGCTCAGCTAACACATCGAGCGGGCCGCCGACAACACGAGCGAGGGAATACCATGAGCGATTTGCCCGAAAAATTCACCGCGCAGATCGGCACGACCTTTGGGGACGCGGGACGCGACTGGCTGACGCGGCTCCCTACCTTGCTCGCCGACTGCACCGAGCGGTGGGGACTGACGCTCGCGCCACACTTCACCAACTTGTCCTTTAACTACGTCGCGCCCGCCACCCTGCGCGATGGCACCCCGGTCGTGCTAAAGCTCGGCGTGCCGGGCTATGAGTTGTGGTCAGAAACCGACGCGCTGAAGCTTTATGTTGGCGACGGAGCGGTGCGCTTGCTCGACAGTGACGGAACGCTTGGTGCGCTGCTCCTCGAACGCCTCCTGCCGGGAACCATGCTCTCCACCCTGCCCGACGATGAGGAAGCGACGGTCATCGCGGCCCGCACGATGCGTCAAATCTGGCACCCGGTCCCGGCAGAGCATCGGTTCCAGACCGTTGCCGACTGGTTCAGCCAATTGCCCGAGCTGCGCGAGACATTCGGAGGCGACACCGGACCCTTCCCGGCAAAACTGGTGGAGGAGGGGGAAACGCTCGCCGCTGAACTCTTCCGCACGGAGGCTGCGCCGGTCGTCCTGCACGGCGACCTCCACTATTTCAATATCCTCGCCGCCTCGCGCCAACCCTGGCTCGCGATCGACCCGAAGGGCATCATCGGCGAACCCGCGTACGAGGTCGGCGCGTGGATGCGGAACTGGTCGCCCGATCTTGTCGAACCACTGCCGCTCCTCGAACGTCGCCTGACAATCTTCGCGACAGCGTTGGGGATCGAGCGCGCGCGCCTGCGTGCCTGGACAGTTGCGCATAGTGTTCTCTCCACATGGTGGGACTACGACGCCGACACTGCCCGAATCGACACTCGGGCCATCGCCAGGCTTGCATGTATCGCGCGCCTCCGCGAGTGAGAAGCATGCTGGCGATGCAGCTACCGAACAGGGCGTACAGGCACGCTGAACAGGAGTAGCGCGCCATCGCGCTTGTGAGGGTACGGGCGCACCGTGTACACTTAAGGCAATATACTGCCAGACTGGCTAACGCGGGCCTGTAGCTCAGGGGTTAGAGCAAGGGACTCATAATCTCAAGGTCGAAGGTTCAAATCCTTCCAGGCCCACCGCTACCGCCCGCGTTCACCGACGCCGGGTCAGCTCTTTTGGTATATCGGCCCAGGTAGGGCACCTTGTCTGCTGCCATGCGTCCGCTAAATCCGTCCCGTACCATTGTACGTACACTATGAATCCGTTATACTCGTAGCGGACAGGGACGCCCAACGGCGTTCCGAGGAGGTTGAGCAGCCATCGAACCGACAACACTCGCCCGGATCCTCGCCGAGGCGGCATCCGAAGCGAAGGCCGAGGACGTCGTGGTTCTCGACATTCATCATCTCACGATCATCGCGGATTGCTTCGTGATCTGCACCGCCGACAATGAGCGCCAGTTGCGGGCGCTCAGCCGACTGATCCAGGAGGCGACCGGGAAGATCGATATCGATCCACGCCGTATCGAGGGCGTGGCCGAGTCGGGCTGGATCCTGCTCGACTACAGCGATGTGATCGTCCACATCTTTGGCCGACCGGAACGGCAGTTCTATCGACTGGAAGAGGTGTGGCCGGAGGCACAGACCCTCCTGGTCATCCAGTAGCGGCGGCCCTTGCCGTCGCCGGGGAGCGGCTACCCGCCGCATTCATATCGGGGGCGCATGAACGGCACGAAACCGCGGGTACGCCTGTTCCCCTTCCTGTTAGGGGCGGCGGTCGGCAGCCTGGTTGGCGTGGTTATCGGCGCGATCTTCGGTGGCCCGCTCGGCGATGCGATCGAGAACGCGACCGAGGGTACCCTTTCGCGCGTCTTCGGCAAGCGCGATGAGGAACTCCGCTTCGAGCTCCTACTCCAATAGCATCGCAAGAAGCATGGGCGCACGTCTTAATTGACGTGCGCCCATCTTGTTTTGCGGAGTCGTCGGTCGTCGGTCGTCAGAAGGAACGTACAATGACGACATGCCCTCGACCGCACCCCCGCCCCTATCGCCCCACCACCTCTCTACCCACCATTCCGCTCCCGCTCCCTTCGTCCTCTGTGCCTCTGTGCCTCCTGTTCCGTCCCTTCTTTCCCCCTCGTTCTCTGCGTCTCTGTGTCTCTGCGATGATCGTCCCCCGTCCCCTACCCCAGGCGCACCAGCCGCAACTCGCGCTGCGGCTCGCTGATGAACTCGCTGCCAGTCTCCGTCACGATGATGTTCTCTTCGAGCGAGACGACGCCGTAGCCCGGCACCCGCGCGCCGATCTCCATCGCGTAGACCTGCCCCACCTCGATCGGGTCGAACGGACGGCGTCCGTAGCGTTCCCACGCCGGGGCGAGCGACGCCCCGCCATCGTGGCAGTAGCGCCCCACCTGATGCCCGAACGAGAAATCCCAGGTCAGGCCGTTTTCCGCGAAGTTCTCGCGCACCACCGCGTCGATCTCGCGCCCCTGCATCCCCGGACGCAGCGCCGCCGCCGCTTCCTGGATGCTGCCATCGACGACGCCGAACATGCGCTGGCACGCCGCCGGGGCCACCGTCTCCTCGGGGCGCAGCAGGTAGAAGGTGCGCTGCAAGTCCGCGCAATACCCCTGGTACTTCACGCCGAAATCGATCTGCAAGAGCTGGCCCGGCGCGATGCCGATATCGGTCGGCCCGACGTGTCCCCAGGGCGACTCCGGCCCCGCCGTGATACCGGGGCAATAGGTGAAGTCCCAGGCGGTCCCCTGCAAACCGGCCTCGGTGATCTGCGCGTGCATCCAGTCGCTGATCGCGCGCTCGGTCATCCCGACGTGCAGCACCGTCGCCAGCCGGTCGAAGATGATGTCCGTCTGGCGCACCGCCTCGCGGATTCGGTCGATCTCCGTCGCCGACTTCCGCCCGCGCACCCGCGTCACGATCGGCTCGGCGGAGATGAACTTCCCGGCATGGGGCGTCCCCGCCAACGTCTCCTGCAAGAGCAGGAAGAGGCCGTGCGTGATACCGTCGGCGGAATCGTTGTCGGTCGAGTAGTTGAGGGCGATCTGGCGCGGCGCGAAGCGATCGAGCGCGGCCAGCAGCGGCTCGCGGAAGCTCTGCACGTAGCCGACCGTCTCCGTCCACGCGCCGCCCATCGCGATGTTCGCCGTGTCGCCGGTCCCGGCGATCGCCAGCTGCTCGCCGCTCCGACTGATCAGGAAGAGCGAGGTCCAGGTGACGCTCGTGCCGACCACGAGCGGGAAGCTCGGATCGGGGCGCTCCGCCGTCTCCCGCCCGATCAGCATCCAGAGGTCGATGTCCAGTTCTTCCAGGATCGCCTTCGCCTGGGCGATCTTCTCGCGCACCAACTGCCCGTCCATGCCACGCTCCTCCTCGGCGGGTCACGCCAATACTCATCGAGATAGTGGTGTACGCGCTCGACCAACCAGCACCCCCAGATGACGAATTTTGCAATCAGCGCCGCAACTTCACGACCTTGTACGCCTCGGCCATCGGCAGGCCACCTTCTTTGCCCACCTCTTGTGCACGCTCGCGCATCCGCGCTTCCAACTCGGTGGCCGCGCCCACCTGGGACTCGTGCCGCTTCAGCGCCGCGATCTTGTGGCCGAACGTCGCGGAGACATCGACGTAGTGGTCGGGCTTCTCGGCCCCGTAGAACCAGATCTCGCCGACCTTCCAGGGCATCAACCCGGCCTCGTAGTGCTCGTGGAAGTAGATCGCGTCGCGCGCGGTCGGGTAGGCCGCGTCGGCCACCGTGATTCCCACCGCGCGGTGATCGGGGTGCAGGGCGTAGGGCCGCCAGGGATCGTGCGTGATCACCACATCCGGCTGGTAGCGGCGGATCTGCTCGACGAGTTGCTTGCGGAAGTCGAGCGATGGGGTCAGCTCGCCATCGGGATTGCCCAGGAAGATCGTTTCGGTGACGCCCAACTCCGCCGAGGCGCCCAGCTGCTCGCGCTGGCGCATGGCGGCGAGATCGTTCCCCTGCATGTTCGGGTCGGGCGTGCCCTTGTTCCCGGCGGTGCAGACCACGATGTAGACCCGCTTCCCCTCCTGCGCGAACTTCGCCAGCGTCCCCGCCGAGCTGAACTCCGCGTCGTCCGGGTGGGCCACGATCGCCATCACGCTCTTGATCTCTTCGATGGCGGAAGCGCTCGACACCGGCTCGCGCTGCGGCTCCTGCGCCTGCTCCTCCAACGCGATCACTTCTTGCTCAGTATCGGCACCGGTCGCCCCGGTCATCGCTGCTTGCTTGTCGTTGCCGCTCATCAGCAGAACATCTCCTTTCAAACATGGTGAACCGCTCTGCGCGATGCACAACGGGGTGGTCATTTCACGCCCGCCACTATGGCGTATCGCGCAGCAGTCGTCAACCGGGATGTTTCGTCGCAGGTGCCGGCCGGCCTGAGGAGTCATCGGGCCGCGCCCGATGGGTTACACTACCCCGACAAGGAAATGCCGCCCGCGTCTATGCCCATCCGATCAGGATATGCCGCAACAGCGCGCGCCGAGAGTGCCCCGGCCTAGCCCGCCCACCGCCCGCGCTCTCGCGTCCGCACGGAGGAACCCGGTGCCGAATCATCTCGCCGACGAGACGAGTCCCTATCTGCTCCAACATCAGGACAACCCGGTCGATTGGTATCCGTGGGGCGAGGCGGCGCTCGCGCAGTCGCGCGCCGAGGACAAGCCGATCCTCCTCTCGATCGGCTACGCCGCCTGCCACTGGTGCCACGTCATGGCGCACGAGTCGTTCGAGGACGAGGCGACCGCCGCCCTGATCAACGAATTGTTCGTGCCGATCAAGGTCGATCGCGAAGAGCGCCCCGACCTCGATACCCTCTACATGGAGGCGGTGCAGGCACTCACCGGGCACGGCGGCTGGCCGATGACGGTCTTCCTGACGCCGGGTGGCGAGCCCTTCTACGGCGGGACGTATTATCCCCCGACCGCGCGCCACGGCCTCCCGGCCTTCAGCGACATCTTGCAGGGCGTGGCGGAGGCGTACAATACGCGCCGCGACGACGTGACCCACAACGCCACGCAGTTGCGCGAGCGCTTGCGGGCGAGTTCAAGGCTCACGGTCGGCCAGGGCAACACCGCGCTCGATCTGACGATCCTCGACGAGGCGACGGCCCGCCTCGCCAGCACCTTCGATCGCAATCAGGGCGGCTTCGGCGCGGCCCCCAAGTTCCCGCCGGGGATGGCGCTCGACTTCCTCCTGCGCCAATATCTCCGTACCGGCGAGCGCACCGCCCTCTCGATGACCGAGTTCACCCTGGAGAAGATGGCGCGCGGCGGCCTCTACGATCAACTCGGCGGCGGCTTCCACCGCTACTCGGTCGATGACCGCTGGCTCGTACCGCACTTCGAGAAGATGCTCTACGACAACGCGCTCCTCGTGCCGGTCTACCTCCACGCCTTCCAGATCACCGGTAAGGATCTCTATCGGCGGATCGCGATCGAGACGCTCGACTGGGCGACGCGCGAGATGACCGACGGGCTCGGCGGCTTCTATTCGACCCTCGATGCCGATAGCGAGGGGGTCGAGGGGAAGTATTACGTCTGGACGAACGACGAACTGGTCGCGCGCCTCGGCAGCGAGGATGCGCGCCTCGTCGGCGAATACTTCGGCGCGACCGCGCGCGGCAACTTCGAGGGTTCCAATATCCTCCACCTGCCACGCACGATCGATGTGGTGGCGCAGCGCACGGGGGCCGACATCGAGCGGATCGGCGAGGCGCTCGACCGCGCCCGGACCGTGCTGGTAGAGGCGCGCGGCGAGCGAATCCCGCCCGGTCGCGACGAAAAAATCCTGACGGCGTGGAACGGGCTGATGATCCGCGCCTACGCCGAGGCCGCGATCATCCTCGGGCGCGACGACTATCGTTACCGCGCCGAGCTCGCCGCCGCCTTCATCCTCAGCAATCTGCGCCCCGCCGGACGCCTCCTCCGCACCTACAAGGACGGGCAGGCCCGCCTGACCGGCTACCTGGAAGACTACGCCTTCCTGGCCGACGGACTCCTCGCCCTCTATGAGGCGACCTTCGCGCCGCACTGGCTGGACGAGTCGCGCGCGCTGACGCAGGAGCTGATCGAGCTCTTCTGGGACGACGAGTTGGGCGGCTTCTACGACACCGGGAGCGACCATGAGGCGCTGGTCGCGCGCCCGCGCAACTTCTCCGACAACGCCGTCCCGTCAGGGAACTCGGTCGCCGCCGATCTCCTCCTTCGCCACGCCCTGCTGTATGACAAGCCAAGCTGGGCCGAGCGCGCGCTGCGCGTGCTGGGCGGCGTGCGCGAACTGATGCGCCAGTACCCCACCGCCGCAGGGCGCTACCTTTGTACGCTGGACTTCGCCCTCTCCACGCCGCACGAGATCGCGATCGTCGGCGAGATCACCGACCACGGCACGCAGGCGCTGATCGACGTGGTCCGCGCCGCCTTCCGCCCGCACACCGTTGTCGCGCTGCGGCAGCCCGGCGCGCGCGAGAACATTCAGCCCGCCCTGCTGCGAAGCCGCAACCTCGTCGGCGGGCGGGCGACCGCCTACGTCTGCGAGCACTACGCCTGCAAGCAACCGGTCAACACGCCGGACGACCTCGCGGCGCAGTTGGGCGACTGATCACCGCGCACACAGCGGGGGCCGGGCGAAGATCGCCCGGCCCCCATTGCTGATCACCTCAATTATTTCAGCCGTGCAACAGCGACTCGTACTCTTCCAGCGCGTCGAATCGTCGCAGACGGCCATCTTCCAGCGCCAGCACGCCGGTCACGCCGATCTGCGACAGGAAGTAGCGATCGTGCGAGGCGACGAGCAGCGGGCCGGGATACTCCGCCAGCGCCGCCTCGATCCGCTCGATCGCGTCGCCGTCGAGGTGGCTCGTCGGCTCGTCCAGCAGCAGCAGATTGGCCCCGCCCGCGACGAGGATCGCCAGCGCCAGCTTGGCACGCTCGCCGTAGCTGAGTTGCGCGACCCGCCGCCCGACGAGTTCGCCGCTGAGCAGGAACTTGTCGAGGAACGCGCGCGCCTCGTCCTCGTAGCCGACCACCTCCGCCCGAAATGCTTCGAGCGTCGTCCTGGCCCCGCCGACCGGATCGCCGCCCTGTTCCTGCGGCAGATAGCCGACCCGGATCCCCGCGCCGTAGCGCACCGTGCCGCTCGTCTGCCCCACCGACTCCCCGGCGAGGAGGCGCAACAGGGTGCTCTTGCCGCCGCCGTTCGGCCCGACGAGCGCCAATCGCTCGCCGCCGTGCAGCGCCAGATCGACGCCGTCCAGCACGACCGTCGCGCCGAAGGCGACCCGCAGATCGCGCGCGGCGACGGCGAGGCGGTCGTCGGTCAGGGCGTCCGCCGCGAGATCAGCGAGGTAGAGGTGGCGCGGCGCTTCGGGGCGCTCGACACGCTCCTCCCCCTCGATGTAGCGTTCCAGCCGCCGTTCCTGCGACTTGGCCCGCTTGGCGACCTTCTTGGCGAGGCGGCGCAGGTGATCGTTCTGCGTCATGCTCTCGGTATATTGCGCGTTGCTCTTGAGCTTGCCGATGTCCTGCTCGAACGCCGCGATCCGCTCCACCTGATCCCGATAGGCCGCCTCCTGCCGCTGCCGCTCGCGCGCCCGCGCCGCGCTGTAGGCGGTGTAGCCGCCGACATAGCGCTTCACGGTGCGCGTCGCGGGATCGAGCGCGATGATCCCGCCGACCGTGCGATCGAGGAAGCGCCGATCGTGCGAGACGATGATCGCCGCGTGGGGCGACGCCGCCAGGAAACGCTCCAGCCAGAGGAGCGCGGGGAGATCGAGGTAGTTCGTCGGTTCATCGAGGAGGAGGACGGTCGGCTCGGCGAGGAGGAGCCGCGCCAAGGCCAGCCGCGTCTTCTGCCCGCCGCTCAGCGACGCCACGAACCGCGCCCCGTCGATCGCGCCGAGCCCCAGGCCATCCGCGACGGCGGCGGCGCGCGCCTCGACCTCGTAGCCACCGAGCCGGTCGAACTGTTCCGCCGCGTCGCCGTAGGCGACCAACGCCGCTTCCTGCGCCCCGGCATCGAGATCGGGCGCGGCGAGGATCGCCCCGCTCGTCGCCATCGCCGTGCGCGCGGCATCCATCTGCGGGTTGACCGCCGTCAGCACCGCGCCGACGCTGCGCCCCAATTCGGCCTCGGGATATTGCTCCAGATAGCCGATCCGGTCGCCCGGTCCGACGCTGACCGTGCCGCCGTCCCCTCGCAGCCGCCCGGCGATGATCTTGAGCAGCGTACTCTTGCCGCTGCCGTTCGGGCCGATCAGGCCGACCTTCGCGCCCGGATTGAGGACGAACGAGACGTGCTCGAAGACCGGGCCATCGGGGAACCGCTTGGCGAGATCGCTGACCTGCACTGACATAGAGCCTCCCCACTCGTGCGCGTCAACGCACCCTCCGCGACGATCACGTCACCGAGCGTTGGGGAGTCGGCTGTCGGTTGGGTTCGGGAAGATGGATGCGCGGTAGCTTCAGAGAGGGCACGCGCATCGAAGAGGGACCGGGTACAGCCGTCTCCGCCGCCCAGCAACGCCACGTCACGCCCGATCGCACGATCGGGAATCGCCACCGTTCGCATCGCTGTGACTAGCTGATCAACGGCCTACCTCCTACGAATCCTCTAAGGAGCGTAACAAACGGAGCGAACTGGCGTCAACTGTACGGAGGGACACCTTCGCCTTTGCGGTGCCTGATAGGCACCGGGATCCATCACTGCCAATGCAGGAAAAGGGGTCGCCAACACTGGCAGGGTCGCCAATCATTTGCTATATTAAAGCCCGCCGTGGAGAGGTGGCCGAGTGGTTGAAGGCGGCGCTCTCGAAAAGCGTTAGGGGGTAACAGCCCTCGTGGGTTCGAATCCCACCTTCTCCGCCACTGGCATGAACGCCAGTCGGCACGCTCAATATTGAGCGTGCCGACTGGTGCGTACGGGATGGGTAGCCAAGGCCTTGCAGCCTTGCAATCGCAACGCTTGCTGGTGTCAAGCGCGTGACCGCAACCGGGGGATAGTAAAAATCGAAGCGTAACTCTTGTTATCTGGCGTATTCTTTACTATGCTGTACGCCGATGACCGATGGAAGGGTCGCATAGTCTGGCCTAGTGCGCACGACTGGAAATCGTGTAGGCGGTAAAACGCCTCGGGGGTTCGAATCCCCCCCCTTCCGCCCCTACATCCCACAGCACCAATTTGTCCCGTCCAGCGTAACCTGAGAATATCCCGGCTTTCCAGTGCATGCTGAGAAAACGGGGATCGCCGTGTTGTGGGCGTCCGGCGTACCGTGAGAATGGGCCGGGGGCGACGGGCCGGGTGCCGCTACGCCGGGTCGTGCCGACCTGCGCTGCGGGCCGGGAGGGGAGCGTGTGCGGGGACCTGCGCCGCCCGCCGACCGGGTCTGCGGTGGCCTGCCGCCCGGCCGACGCTTCCGGGGGTCCGTCCCGAGCGGGTCCCCGGAAGCGTCGGCCCCTCGTCCTATACCGTGTCGCGTCGCCGGGCTGTACCCCCCACCCGGGCGGCCGGCCCGGCGGAGACCTTGCGATGACGCGCCATGTCTCCACCGGGGTCCGTCCTACCCGGGATACGTCCGGCCCGTGTCGCGCCCGGCGCACGGGCCGGGCGACGTGCGCCGGGCCCGCCGGCGGGCGCCCCGGCGACGCCCGCCCGGGGGCGGCACTATGCCGCGCCGTCCCCGTCGATGATGCGCTCGATCGACGCATGCACGACGGCGAAGCGCCGTATCGTGGCCGGCGACACGCCGAGGAGCTTCCCGATCCCCTTCGGGTCCAGCTCCTTGCCGCAGGCGGCGAGCACGACCCGTCGCTCCTCGACGAGCGCGAGCAACGACGCCTCGCGACGCGCGAGCGCCCGCGCGCGATACCCGGCGTCGGCCTGCCGCGCGCGGATATCGTCGAGCACCCGCCGCATCTGCGGGTAATAGTCCAGGCCGCGCCGGGAGAGCCCGAGCTCGGCGGCGACCCCCCCGATCGTGATCGGCTCGCCGCGGGCGTCGCGCGTCGCCATCCACGCCAGCGCCCGCTCCACCAGGCGCTCCTCATGTTCGGCCGGACCCTGGTAGCGCTCCTGGCGGCGTTCGGCCACCCGCGGTGGGGCAGGCGCCGGCCGCCCCGCCGACTCCGCGGGCGATGGCGACGGGGTGAAACACCCCGACAGCGCGATCCCCAGCCCGTCGGCGTACCGCAGGTAGGTCCGGAGGGCCGGCTCCCTGGCGGTGTCCCGGGGCGCCGGGCGCTCCATCGCGCGCAGTTGCGGCCAGACGATGCCGAACCGCGTGGCGGCGGCCACCCTGGTCAGCCCCACGCCGCGACGGGCGGCGAGGAGGTGCTCGGCGACGAGTTCGGCGCCGCGGCGGGCACCGGGTGGCGCGGGCGACGGCGCGAGGAGGAACAGCAGCTCGCGCCACACCCGCACCGCGGCGGCGCGACCCGGCGCGTCGAGTTCGTCTGCCGCGCACAGCCGCAGGTCGCCCCGGCAGGCCGCGCACGCGCCCGGGGCGAACGGTCCGGCGAGGAACGGCAGGGCATGGCCACAGTGCCCGCAGCGCTCGAGCAGCACCCGCCCGTGTTCGGGACAGCCCGGCAGGGCCGTGAACCGCCAGGGGAGGCGATAGTAGCAGTCGTCCGCGAGGCACCCCGGGCAGTAGCGCGGCGACGGCGCGAGGCTCGGGCCCAGGAAGCGCTGCGCCTCGTAGGGCCCGCCCATGCGCCCGAACTTCTCGCCGATGTGGGCGAACGTCGTCGCCCGCACCACCGCCTCGGGGCACGCCGCCAGCGCGGCCACCGTGCCGAGATCGGACGGCTCGTGATCGGCGAGGCGCTGCACGTACTTCTTCGGTATGGTCGGGAAGAAGGCCGCCCAGAGGGTGCCGACCGACCCGATGCCATTCGCGCGGGCGAGCCGCGCGACGTAGCTGGTCAGGGACTCGCACGGCCGCGGCCGCGGGTGCAGCGGCAGGGTGTCGAAGAAGAAGCGCGGCACCTGCGGTGCCGCGCTTCCATCTTGCTCCGTGTTCTCGGCGATCCCGGGGGCGGCCGCGGCCAACCCCGTCCGCGGCGCTGGCTCGCTCATCCGTCCCCTCCCTCGCCCGCGCGCCGACCCGGCCCGCCGGGCGGTCGCAGCCGCGCCAGCGCCGCACGCACTCGCGGATACCGCCGCAGGCCGGCCGGGGTCCGGCCGACGCGGGCGGCGACCCGCACCTGCGTCGCCACCTCCCCGCGCGCCTCCAGCCAGCCCCGGGCCTCCGCGACGCGCGCGAGCAACGCCTCCTCGCGCCGGGCGCGGGCCGTCGCGGTGGCCTCGGCGGCCCGTCGCCGCCGCGCCGTCTCCGCGAGCTGGGCCACGACGCCCGGGTAGTCGCGCAGGGTCCGGCGCGCGATGCCGAGCGTCGCCGCGACCGCCGCTTGTGTCGCGTGGACGCCCCGCGCCTCCAGTTCGGCGGCGGCGACCCGCGCCGCGCTCGCCATCGCCGCCTCGTCGCGGGGTGGCATCGGCACCGCCCGCGGGCGGCCCCGCCGGGCGGGCGCGGGTCCGGCGGCCACGTCGGGCCCGGTCGGCCCCGGTCGGCAGCACGCGTGTAGCGTCTGGCCGAGGGCGTCCGCGTACCGGAAGTAGGCGAGGAGGGGGGTACTGTCAAGGTAACTGGTTGGCCTAGCGGGCGGGCGGGTGTGCGATACTCGGCGCATGAAACAACAACCCGCAGCTCCCAACTACAAGCGGCATCGGTTCCCGCCGGAGATTATCGCGCACGCCGTGTGGCTCTACTTCCGCTTCGCCCTCAGCTACCGCGATGTGGAAGAGCTGCTCGCCGAGCGCGGCGTCATCGTCACGTATGAGACGGTGCGCCAGTGGTGCCGGAAGTTCGGCCAGCAGTACGCCAACACGCTGCGCCGCCGTCGCGTGCGGCCGGGCGACAAGTGGCACCTGGACGAAGTGTTTATCACCATCACCGGCGCGCAACACTACCTCTGGCGGGCGGTCGACCAGGATGGGAATGTGCTTGATATCCTCGTACAGGCGCGACGTGATAAGCGGGCCGCCGTGAAGTTCCTGCGCAAGCTGTTGAAGGGCTTGGCCTATGTCCCGCGCGTGCTGATCACCGACAAGCTCGCCAGCTATGGTGCCGCCCGGCACGCGGTCCTGCCGAGCGTCGAGCACCGGCGGCATAAGGGGCTGAATAACCGCGCCGAGAACGCTCACCAGCCGACCCGCGAGCGGGAGCGCAGGATGCGGCGCTTCAAGGACACGGGCCACGCGCAGCGCTTCCTCGCCGCCTACGGCCCGATCGCCTCCCATTTCCGCCCGCGTCGCCACCGCCTGACCGCCACCACCTACCGCCAGACCCGCGACGAACGCTTCGCCGTCTGGCGGTCAGTCACCGGCACGCCGGCGATAGCCTGAGCCGCGCCGCTACCCTCCTTCAGCACGCCCATGTTCCTCGGCAGACCAACCAGCCCGACTTTAATTGACAATACCCGGTGAACCGCTACCGGTCCAGCCGCGCGGAGCGGGCCGCCCATCCGATCGCCGTGCTCTGCCGGACCCTGCGGGTCTCGCGGGCCGGCTACTACGCCTGGGCGGGCCGCGGGGCCTCGGCGCACGCCCGGGCCGACGAGCACCTGGCGGCGCAGATCGCCGCCATGCACGGCCGCAGCCGCCGGACCGACGGCGCGCCGCGGATCCACGCGGCGTTGCGGGCGCAGGGGGTCCGCTGCGCCCGCAAGCGGGTCGCCCGCCTGCTGCGCGTGGCCGGGCTCGTCGGCTGCTATCGATGGCGGCGGGCACGCACGACGGTCGCCGACCCGGCGCACACGCCCGCGCCGAATCTGGTCGCGCACGACTGCACGGCGGCAGAGCCGCACCGCCTCTGGATCGGGGCTAGCACGTAGCTGCCGACCCGGGAGGGCTGGCGCTCCCGGGCGGTGCTGCTCGACGCGCACTCCCGCCGTGTGGTCGGCTGGGCGATGGCCGACCACCTGCGCGCCGAATTGGCGCTCGACGCGCTGGCGATGGCGCGCCAGTCGCGCCGCCCGCCGCCGGGGCTCGTCGATCACACCGACCGAGGAAGCCAGTACACGGCGGCGACCTACCGGTCCCGGCTCGCTGCGCGCGGCATTACCTGCTCGATGAGCCGGGCGGGTGCGTGCCTGGATAACGCCATGGCCGCAAGCTTCTTCGCCACGCGCAAAGCCGAGCTCGTCGACGCCGACCCATGGCCAACGCGCGCAGCAGCACGGCTGGCGATCTGCGAATGGCGCGAAGTCTGGTACAACCGGCAGCGCCGCCACTCCGCCTTGGCCTACCACAGCCCCGTCGCCCATGAGGAGCAGATGTTGTTGTTGCAGGATCTGACCGCTTAGCGTCACACTGTCCGCGAAGACGGGATAACCTCAACTTAGCGGTGGCCCGGTCTATCGTGCTTCGCCGGTGCGGGCCGTGTTGCCGGGGGAGGTACGGTCGCGCGCCCCGCCGTCGTGTGCGCGGTGATCGTTCCCAGCCCGGCGCTATTATCGGCGAGGATAGGCTCCTCCTCCGTACTGCCAGCCCCGTCCCTGCCGCGGCGTCGAACATGCGGGTGTCGTCACAGCGTGGGGCGCACTGCGCTGAACCGATAGGCGGTATTCATCGCAGGTTTTCTTACCGGTACCCGATAGGGCGGATGCTCCCGTCGCGGTACTCGGCGTTGACGGGGTGATCGGGGGCGGCCCGGTCAGCGCCCGCGCCCGATCCCGGCCAGGGCGGCACCGATGGCAGTCAGCGTCGCGGCCCCCAGCGTCACCAGCGCCGCCCGCGCGCGGCGCTCCCGCTCCGGCGCTCCCTCTCCCGCCGCCTCGCGCCGCACTTGCGCTCGCGCTGACGCGAAGGGGCGCTCCCGGATCGAGCGCAGGCGGTCGTCGAGCGCCGGTGCGGTCCTGGTGCTCGCACCACTTTCCGTCGCGGTGTCCTGATCCGGCGCGGACGCCGGATCGTCCTGCCCGGATGTCACCCCCGCCTCGCGTTGCGCGTCGGGGTGCGGTGCCCCCTCCTTGCCGGGGAGCTGCTTGCGGGGGTCGGTGGCCTTGTCGCGGATCGTCGCCGGGTCGTAGCGCCGCGCCGCCTCGGCGTTGAACTCCGCGCCGATCAGGATGATCGTGCTCGCGATGCGCAGGAAGAAGAGGAAGATGATCGCGCCCGCGATGGCCCCGTAGGTCTTGTTGAACGAGGCCCCGGCGAAGAAGGAGACGTAGAGTCCGAAGAGCGCGCTGAAGATCGCCAGGCCGAGCGTCGCCAGCAGGGAGCCGGGCGAGATGAACGCGAACGTCTGCCGGACGTTCGGCCCCTTCCAGTAGAGGATCGCGAGTCCCAGGGTGATCCCTACCAGCGCCCCGACCAAGCGCCCGACCGTCAGCAGCACCGTCCCGAACGTCCCCAGATTGAAGACGTGCGCGAGCGCGCCGCCCGCAGTGAGCAGGAGCGACCCACCGATCAGCAGCACCACGAGCACCAGGGTGAGCCCGAAGGCCGTCAGCTTGGCGACTACGAAATTCCGCGTCTCCTCGACGCCGTAGGCCCGGTTGAACGCCTTCATCATCGTCGCGATGGCGGTTGAAGCGGAGTTGAGTGCCAGCACGGCGCTGAGGATCGCGCCGAAGGAGAGCGCCCCGCCCCCGGGCGTGAGAATCGTCTCCAGGACGCCCCGGAGAGTGTCGGCGGTCGTCTTGTCCAGCACGCCATAGAGATTATTCGTGATGTTGTCAAGGATGTTCGTGACCCCGATCGCTCGTCCGACGAGTCCCGCCAGCGTGGCGAGGAAGATGAAGAACGGGAAGATGGAGAAGATGATCCAGTAAGCCATCTCCGCCGCCAGCCCGAGCACGTCGTCCTTGCTGTAGCCCTTGGCCGCCGCCTTGGCCACCGGCAGCCACTCGATATCCGTGATACGCATCACTGTCCCTCACCGCTGTATCTCCCCGATCGCCGCATGGCGACCGGCATCGCTGGGCCAGACCCGTGGCTACTGCCTACCCGCGCCGGTACTGTCGTCGGAAGAGCGCCGTGCTGACGATGAAGAGGAGCAGGGCCATCGCGCCGAGTGCGGGGAGCACCCACCACGCCGGAGCCTCCCCACGGAGCATCACCGCCTGCAACGCCTTGATGCCATAGGTAACAGGCAGGGCGTAGGAGATGACGCGGACGTAGGGCGCGAGCGACTCCAGGCCGAGGAAGAAGCCACCGAAGAAGACCGAGGCGAGCAGGACCAGCATGGAGAATTGCACCGCCTGACTTTCGCTGTTCGAGATGGCCGAGATGAAGAAGCCGAAGGAGAGCGAGGCGAGGATCAGCAGGAGGAGTACCCCGGCGAAGGGGAGATAGCCCGCCAGGATATGGACCCCCAGTCCGAAGTGCATCGCCGCCGCCAGCGCCGTCCCGAGGATGGCGGTCAAGAAGAGGTAGGCGAGATATTTGCCGATCATGACCTCGCCCGCACCGGTCGGCGAGACGCGGAAGACCTCGACCGCGCCGATCAGGCGCTCGCGCACCAGCGTGAGCGCGGTGAGGGTGACCGCGATGTGCTGGATCAGCAGCGCGATCACCGCCGGGGCGTAGAACTCGACGAAGCCGGGGGCGATCGGAGAGATATTGTTCGATTGCGATTGGAAGGGGGAGACCAGCACATCGGGCGGGATCGTTTTCAGCTGGTCGGCTGATTGCCCGAGCACCCCGGCATCTTGCCCGATCGTGCCCGCCATAGCTTGCTGGCTCTGCCCCATCTGCCCGGATTGCACAGCGGCTTGCAGGCGATTGCTGTTATCATCGATCCGCCCGATCGCGTTCTGCGCATCGGTGACGGCCTTCCCTTGCGGCGTACTCTCGGGGTTCTGGAGATTGGTGAAGAGCGCGACACCGCCCAGCAATTGTAGGGAGGTCAGGGTATTCTGCTGCGCCTTGGCGTTTTCCTGGCGGATCGTGGCGAGCTGTTTCAGCGCCGTATCGCGATCACCGCTGGCGAGCGCGCCGCGTAGCGTGGTCGCGTCGTTGCCCATCTGCGTCGCGAGGGCCTTGCTTTCTTGCTGGCTCGCGTTCTGCCCGTCCTGGTTCTGTTTCAGCGCCTCTACCAGGATGCGTTTGTTGAGTTCGTTCGTCTGGACGTACGAGTAATAATTGACCCATTGGGCGGTCAGCGGATCGATCTCGTTGTACTCGACCTGTAAGGTGGCGCGCTGGCCCTGGAGCACGGTCTGGTACGCGTTGGCGGGGAAATAGATGATCGCCTGGATCTCGCGGCGTTCCAAACGGTCGCGTGCGGCCTGCGCATCCTGGGTCACGCTATCGAAGACGAACGGTTTCGCGAAGGCGTCGCGATACTGTTCGGCGTTGTTGGCAAGCGGCGAGTCGGAGGGGAGCACGACCACCGTCCTGATGTCCTGCGGTGAGGCGGCGTAGCCGATGCCGAAGAGGAAGAGGATCAGGAACGGCCCGAGCACGAGCGTGAGCAGGAGGCGCGGCTGACGCCGTACCTCGGTCAGTTCCTTCCCGATGAAAGAGGACGGGCGCACGAGCGCGCTGGCGAAGCGATTGAGCGGCCCTCGGCGTGCCACCTGCGTCCCGGAGACACGTCGCTGATCACTCGTCATAACGACCCACCCCCGCATCCGTGCGCCCATTCTGCTGCAGAATGGCGACAAAGACCTCGCTGAACGAGAGTCGCCGTTCCTCGATGGCCTGGACCGTGCCGCCCCCCTCGTGCACCGCCGTCATCACGAGCGGGATCAAGGCCGCAGCGTCTTCGACGGTCAGGCGCAACTGATCTTCCTGGGTCAGGCGTACGGAGCGCACGCCCGGGAGGGCACGCAACCGCTCGCGCATCGGACGGTCGAGATCGGGGCTGGTCAGGTCGATCAGGTCGCCGCCCGCCGCGCCCTGGCGCAGCTCTTCCGGTGCCCCATACGCCACAATCTTCCCGTGATCCATCAGGATCACCGTGTCGCAGTATTCCGCCTCGGCGATGTATTGCGTGGTGACGAACTGCGTCCGGCCATCGCCTTGCAGGCGGCGGAATTCTTGCCAGAGCTGCTCCCGGAGGATCGGATCGATCCCGGCGGTCGGCTCATCGAGGAAGATCAGATCGGGCTGATGGATCAGCGTCGCGGCCAGGGCGAGACGGCGCTGCATCCCGCCGGAGATGTCGCGCGCCAACTTCTTGCGCGCTTCGGTCAGGCCGACGAGTTCGAGGAGCGCCTGCTGATTGCGGCGCCGCCGCCGCGGGCCGAGCCCATAGGTGGCGGCGGCAAAGCCAAGGTTCTCTTCCACGGTCAGGGTGGGATAGAGGACGAATTGTTGCGGCAGATAGCCGATGCGCTCGCGCACCGGGCGGCGGATGTGGTGCGAGGGCTGCCCGAAGACGAGGCATTCGCCCTCGGTCGGCTCGTAGACGCCGAGGAGCAGGCGCAGTGTCGTCGTCTTGCCGCAGCCACTCGGCCCGATCATGGCGACCAGCCCGCCGCGCGGCACCACCAGTTCGAGATCGCTGACCGCCGTGAAGTCCCCGAAGCGTTTGGTCACCCCGCGCATCAGCACCACCGGATCGCCGGGGACGCCCTGGAGCGTGCCGCTGCGCCCGATCCCCGTCGCTACGGTACCGTAACCTGTTGCTGCGGCGTCCGCCGCATCTTGTTGCACCATCGCACTTCCCACTTTCCGAACGGCCGCTGCCGCGCACAACCTGTGTCGGCATGGCCCTCGTGCCGACACATCGTTTGGTGACGAGCGGGTACCACTACCCTGACATAGCCCACCCTCGCCCACACCCTCATGGACTACCCGGACAGGTGCGCCCGCACAGCGCGATTTGCCGCGCCCGGACACGCGGCGCTGCCGCCAGCGACGAGCGACACGGCGGTACGGCGCGGGGGTGAGCATGCCATACAGGGGTGGGGGTCCCGCAGACGAATCACGACCAGGCTTATACCCTATTAGACCCACACAGCGGGCTGGATCGTTACACACGGCTGAAGACGCGCGGCGATCGTGGCGGGCCGCTCAGGTACTGGATCGGCGCTTGCTCACACCCGCAGCGGCGGCACCACCGCATGGTGCGTGGGTATCCCAGTAACTACTCGTTGCATAACCAGCGCTTGGGGTGAGCCGTTCTACGGCGATGAATGTAGAGACGCTGGTTCCTGCTGATCTGTGGGCGCTGGTCGCCCCGCTCCTGCCGCCGCACCCGCCGCACCGTAAGGGCGGGCGGCCGTGGCGGTCCGCTCGCCGCGCGCTATGTGGGATCATGTTTGTGCTCAAAACCGGCTGCGGTTGGCATGCGCTGCCCGGCGTGCTCGGCTGCGGGAGCGGGAGCACGTGCTGGCGGCGGCTCCGCGACTGGCAAATAGCCGGGGTCTGGCAGGCGCTGCATCGGGCGATCCTCGACCGTCTTGGGGCGCTCGGCGCGCTCGACTGGTCGCGCGTCTCGGTCGATAGCGCCAGCCTGCGCGCCAAAAAGGGGGCGATGCGGTGGGGCCGAACCCGACCGATCGGGGCAAGCCGGGTACCAAGCGTCATCTGGCGGTCGATCGCCAGGGGCTGCCGCTGGCCGCTGGCCTGACCGGCGCGGAGCGCCCCGACGCGACGGTCTTCGCGGCGGTCATCGCGAGCATCCCAACCGGTGCGCGGGGCGCGCGGACGACCGCGCCAACGCCCGGAGCAGGTCCACGCCGACAAGGGCGACGATGCCCGGCACTGCCGACGGTATCTGCACCGACGCGGGATTAAGGTGCGCATCGCCCGCACAGGCGTCGAGGACAAGTCGCGGCTGGGCCGTTGGCGCTGGGTGGTGGAGCGCATATTCGCCTGGTTGCACCACTATCGCCGCCTGACAATCCGTTACGAGCGCCGGGAAGCGCTACACCAAGCCTTCCTCGACCTCGCCTGTGCCCTGATCTGCCTCAAGACCCTGCGCCGTCACGCCAAGGGGTTATGCAACGAGTAGTAAGGGAGAACGGCGTGCGCGGTGGCGCTATGCCGGCGTGGCGCCGACGTTGCCCCGGCCGCCGGTCGTCGGCTACCGTCCGCAGTTGCGGCGGCCACCCCGACCGAGTCACCGGGGTCGCCTCCCGCAGCCGTGCCGTGCTACGGCACCCGCTCGCGCGACCGGTCTGCCCGCGAGCCCCTTCCCGACGACATGGTTACCCCCGGCCTGCGGGCCGAAGGGATCTCGGTGCCGAACGCCATCGCCGCCTTCCTCCTCCGGCGGCGCGAGGCCACCGGTACGCGCCCGCACGATCACTTCGGCCGGATCGAGGGGATGTTGCCCCGCCGTCCAAGTCGGGTAGGCACCAGTGCGCGACGCGCGGCGGCACGTCCCGGCACCCCGTCCGCTCGCACGCCGCTCCGGCTGGTTCTCACCGCTCCGGGCGTGGTCTGCGGTCGTAGCAATCAAGGCAGTGCCGGGCATGGTAGAACAGCGCAAGATTCACCCGCCCATCCCCGGCGACGTTCTGCGCGCGCTGCGGGCGGCGGATCGTCGCCGGATGCGCCGGCCACGGGTGCCGCTGCCCCGTAAGTAGGCGTCGACCGCCGCGAAGAGCGCCGACACGTCTTCGTCATCGCGCATCCGATCCCCGCTCCTGCCCCCCCCTACCACGGTCATCCGCGTGGTACGCGGCGGAGGTCCGCATTAGAGGGGAAGTTTTCATGCCCTGCGAGCAGGGGCAAGGCGATGAGATCGACGTGGCCGATCGTGGCGACGCGCGGTGCCTGCGCGACGAAGGCGTTGGCTCGTAATGCTTTGCTGGCTCTCCGGGTGATCAGCCGGCCGCCCCGCACCTCGCCGAGATAGCGCCCGGAGGGGCCGTACACCACGTCGTCGACGAACCGTCCGACGTGGCGACCGTCGTGCGTCCACAGTTCCCGCCCCTCGCGATACCCGAACCACACCCCGCCCCACGTCCACAACCGCACCATGTCCTCCTCACCCGCGGGTCCGCCCGGCCGTGCTCGACCGTTCGGCACCTCAGCCACCCCCCCTCGCACCTGTGGTCCCCTGCTCATGCGCCTCCCGCCAGTCGGTGAACGCCCGCGCGCTGCCACCGAGATGCTCGATGACTGGCCACAATTCCACCTGCCCGATCCGTGCGGCCCGTGTCACTGCGCCGCTCCCGCCCGCTTCGCCGAGCGCCACCAGGCAGTACATCGCGACGTACAAGTGCGCGAGCGCGCCGTCGTGTCCCATGTCGGTGTTCGACGACACCGCCTCGCGGTCATGCGCCATCGCGTCCCCCTGCTTTCGCACCGCATCCTCGCGGTCGCCGGTCATCACGGGATCGCCGCGCGCGCTCAGCGCGCGGGATTCGGGTACGGGGGCGGGGTAAGCGGCGGGTCGCCGCGCTCCTCGAGCGGGTGCTCGAGCATGCCGGTCTCCGCCAGCGTCTCCTCCTGGGCCGCGGCCGCGATGGTCGTCGCCAGCCCGGCCGCCTCGAGCGCCGAACTCCCCTCCGCCCCGGCGGCGTAGGCCTCCTCCGCGCGCGCGTCGGCGGCCCGTTCGCTGGCCTCGCCCGGCAGCTCGCCCGGCAGCGCGATGCGCAGGTCCTCGACCAGGACGCGCAGTCCGGCGGCGAGGGGCAGGGAGAGTAAGGCCCCGATGATGCCGAGGAGCTGTCCGCCGACGATCAGGGCGACGAGCACCGCCAGCGGCGAGAGGCGCAGGGTCTGGCCGTAGATGCGCGGGATGAGGAGGTGGCCCTCCACCTGCTGGTAGGCGAGGATGACCCCGAAGACGATTGCCGCCGCGAGCGGCCCCTGGGTCAGCGCGGCGAGCGTGGCCGGGATGAGCACCAGGAAGCCGCCGACGAGCGGGATCAGGTCGGCCAGGGCCGCGAACGCCGCGAGGGCGAGCGCGTTCGGCGTGCCGGTCGCGGCGAGCACGGCGAAGACGACGACGCCCATCGCCAGCGACGTGAGCGCCTGCCCGCGCATGTAGCCGCCGACGATCACCTCCATGTCCAGGAGGATGCGCGCCGCGCGCACATGGTAGCCGCGCGGCAGCAGGGCGAAGGCGAAGCCGCGGATACGCTCCTGGTCGGCGAGCATGTAGAGGGTCATGACCACCACGGTGAGGGTGAGGACCAGCAGCTGGGCGGCCGCCCCCGCGTACCCGAGGGCGTCGGCCGCGAGCGGGGCGAGGAGCGCCGTCGGCTGGGCGTCGCGGAGGGCGACGGCCTGCCCGGCTAGCGGCGGGAAGGCCGCCGCCCGCTCGGCCAGCTGCGCCTGTAACCGGGGCTCGGCGGCGACGAAGTCTTGCACCTGTTTGAGCATCGCCGGGAGCACGAGCGCCCCGAGCGCGCCGAGGGCGGTCACCAGGCCGAGGAGGATCACCCCGAGCGCCGCGCCGCGCCCCAATCCCCGTGCCTCGAGACGGGCCATCAGCGGCGCGAGCGACCCCGCCAGGATCAGCGCGACGGTCAGGATGAGCAAGGTCTCCCAGATCTTCCCGACCAGCCAGACGCCACCGACCAGCACGACGACCGGGATCAGCGAACGCCAGTCGAGACGGACGGTGAGGATGCGCCCCTCGCCATCATCGAGCGCTTGTCGCAGATTGTCGCGCATGGTCGCTTCCTCGCCGGGCTGTTTTTCACACCGTGTCATACTTGTGGCCCGACGAAGCCGCCACTGTGGCGCTGCTTCGCCGGGCCTTACGATCGCGCGGTCACGCCTAAGCGTGTATGTCGCCCCGCTGCTTCGCGAGGATGCTGCGTGCCTGCTGCGCCTGGGCCGCGCTCTCGGCGGTGATGGTCAGCGTCACGCTGCCGGGGCGCGGCGTCTTAGGATCCCTGGCTGGCGCGGGCTTGTTCGCCCCCATCCGCGCGAGCGCCCCCGCGATCGCGGCACCCACGACCGCGCCGATGACCGCGCCGAGTATCAGCGCCAGGGTGCCGGAGCCAACGTCCCGCCCGATCAGCGCGCCGACGATCGCGCCGAGCACCACCCCCGCCACGAGCGCGATCGTGCGCGCCCCCGCGCCGTCGTCGCCCGCGCCGGTGCTTGCGGCGGCGTCGGGCGTGACCTGCACCGCCACCTGCGCGGGTTGGAAACCGGCGTCTTTCAGCGCGGTCAGCGCCGCGTCGGAGCGCAGCGGCCCCTCGAACGTCGCCGCCACCGTCCGCCCCCCTGGCTTGGTCCCCGTCGCCATTTTGGCCTCCTGCTCCGCTTCGTCGACACCCGCGCGATCATCGCGCGGGCGGTCCGTGACCATACTGTATTAGACCGGTTCGGCGGCGCGGATCGTTACACCCGCGGCCCGCCTCAGAGCCACTCCCGGCGGCGGAAGGCCCGGAGGAGGGCCGCGCTCACCAGGGCGATGCAGCCGAGCAGCAGCGCGAAGCCCAGCGGCGTCTCGATCGGCACCCCCTGGACGCTGGCACCGAGGTTGACCCCGGACAGGCTGACGATCAGGGTGGCGGGGAGCAGCACCGTGGAGACCAGGGTCAGCACCTTGATCACCTGATTGGTGCGGTGAGACTGGTGCGAGACGTCGATGTCGAAGGCTCCGTTGACGGCGTCCCGTGCCGCCGACAGGGCATCGCCGAGGCGTGCCAGGTGCGTCGCCAGGTCCGCGAACGCCGCCCCGATCTCCGGCCCGGCGTCGGCCACCCAGGAGAAGTCGGGGCGTCCGAAGGCGGCGAACACCGGGCGGTGCTGCTCGGCGAGCTGGGCCAGCGCGAAGGCGTAGCGCTTGAACGCGAGCAGATCCGCCAGGAAAGCGTCGCTGTTGTCTCGCAGGGCGCGCTCCTCCAGGCGCGCGATGTCCCCTTGCAACCGGTCGTTCAGCTCCTCGTCGTAGGCGAGGGTCTCGTCGAGGAGCACGCAGAGCAGGAACGCGGTACCGGTCCCCACCAGCGCGGGGCTGGCGAGCGCCCGCGCCCGCAGATGCTCGCCGAATGGCAGGGGGCGCTTGTGGGCGCTGACGAGGTAGGTGGTCCCGACGAACAGGTCCAACTCGCTCGCCGTGACCCGCCGCGCGTCCGCATCGAGGCTGGCGAGGGTCGCGCTGGCGAAGATAGTGGCCGGGGTAGAGCGCCAGGCGCGGGCGTTGCCAGGGGGCGAGTGCCGCTTGCACGGCACCGGGGTGGAGCCCCACGGCGTCGCCCACCGCGCGCAGGGTGGCCTCGGTATAGGCCGTCAGATCGACCCAGACGACAACGGCCTCGTCCGCTACCAGGGCGGCCAGCTCGGCGAGGGGGACCGCCGTCGGCGCGCGGTCGGGATGGAACGCCCAGGCCAGCGGCTCCCCATCAGGCACGCCGTCAGCCCCGCCCGCGACCGCGCCCTCGACGCTGATGGTCCCCTCGGCGGACGGCGGCACATCGCCGTCAACGCCCGCCGCCGGGACGAGGCGATCACCGACGAGGACGCGACCGGCCTCGCCGACGGTGGGTGGCTGACGTCGCGCCGGGAGCAGGGTGCCCGCGGAGGGGCAAGGCCACTGATGACGTCGGGCGGGCAGGTTCATCGGTTGCACTCTTCAACGATTATTCCGTCAGCGCGGGTCTCGCCGTGCAGGCAACGGTATGGCCTGTATGGCGAGTGCCCATCAGGCACGACGAATCGGCCCAACGATCGTGACCCCTCGCAGGGACAGAGCGCGCTTACTCGGCCCGCATTTATATCCTTGGCGACCGCCCCGACTGGGGCGGTGGCGTGGTGCCCGCCAGGTAGGTATCCGCCTTCGTCCACGTATGGTGGCTTCCGCAATGCGGGCACGGGCCGATCGTATTGCTCCCCAGATCGGCGGTGCGATAATCCTCGGGACTGAGGGTGACGTTGGTCGGGAGCGGCTTGAACTTCTGCGGGCAGGTGATGAGCAGCAATGGCATGGTCCCGCCTCCTTTGCGCGACGTTGGGACGGGCGCTGCTGCCCCACCTGCTGTGACGCGAGCGCCCGTCGGATACTATGCATCATTCGGTGTGGTCGATCGGGGTGACGTGCGGGGTGTCGAGAGCACCAAGCTGGAGTCCGCGACGCCCCGTCCCGCCCGCATCCGCCCCGGCGCGGCTTCCGCCGGGGAAGGCGTAGAACTCGTCGAGGAGGGTCTGGAGCACCACCGCGACCGGCACCGCCAGCAGCGCCCCGACGATCCCCAACACCTCCGCGCCCACGAAGAGGGCCAGGACGACCACCAGCGGCTGGAGCCCGACGATCTCGCCGACCAGCTTGGGGTAGACGATGTGCGCCTCGACGTTGGTGACGATCAGATACCAGACGAGCACCGCGCCGAGGAGCCAGAGCTTGCCGGTCGTCGCCGCCATCAGCAGCGCCAGCACGATCGTGATCACGCCGCCGACATAGGGGATGATCTCCAGGACCGCACCGACGGTCCCGATCGTGGCGGCGTAGGGCACGCGCAGCACGGCCAGCCCCACCCCGAAGGTCGCCCCGAAGAAGAGCCCCACCAGGAGCTGGGCGCGGACCCACGCCCCCAGGCTCGTGCCCAGCCTGCCCAGGAGGCGCTCGGCCCGCGCACGCACAGCCGGCGGGAAGAAGCGGGCGACGACGCGCTGGGCGAAGCGCTCGTCGACGGCGAGGAAGAAGGCGAAGACGAGGATCAGCAGCCCGGTCACGAGCGTGCTGCCGACATCCCGCACGCCGCGACCGACGTCGCCCGCGGCCGTCTGCGCGTAGGTCAGGAGGGGCGCAACCAGGTCGTTGACGCGCGGCGCGGCCCCGCCGCGCTGAGGGAGTCGCGCGAGCAGTTCATTGGCCTGATCCTCGTAGCGGGGGAAGTTGTCGCGCAGCAGGACGAACTCGTCGGTGAGCAACGGCACGATCAGACCGACGATCCCGGCGAGGCAGGCGACGATGATCAAGTACGTGAGCAGGATCGCGACGGCGCGGGGGACGTGGTAACGGGCGAGGCGGTTCGCCACGGTGGATGCCGCTGCGGCGACGAGGATCGCTAAGAAGAAGACCACGAGGATGTGCGTGGCATGGGCGAGCAGCCAGATGCCGCCGAGGATGGCGAGCACCAGCAGGATCGCGCGGTTCGTCAGCCGGAGATCGAGTTCGCCATTCATCGCACTTCCCTCGTGGACCCGTGACCGCCGATCCCGACACGCTCACCGCCGAGCGGCGCGGTGCATGGACCGCGCCACATGTCCGGTCAGTAGCCGCCGCGCTGCGCGCCGCCCAGCTCGCAGAGGACGGTGATCCGCAGGCGGATGCGCCCCTGTTGCCCCGGCTGTCCCGAAGCGCTCAGTTGCACGCCCGCCCGGTTCTGCTGGGAAGGGACCACGTCCAGGCGCGAGAAGGCCCCGAGCGACGACACATTGTCCACCGGGGTGTGCCACGCACCGATGACCTGGCCGATCGCCTCGCCGCGCGGCCCGGCCACCGGGAGTTCATAGTTGGCCACCTGACCCGCCGGGGCCAGCAGCTCGTTCGGGCCGGGGGATCCGGCTCCTTCCGTGTACACCACGGGCGTCAGGCTCACCACGATCAGCCCTGCTGCCGACATGCTTGCTCCTTCCCGTGCCGATGCGCGAGCGACAACTGGTCGCCCGGGCATCAGCATCGATTAGCGCTGACCCAGGATGCTGCCGAGGAGGCCGCCGCCACCCTGGCTGTTGCCCAGCATCTTCTGCGCCGCGATCGCCGCCACACCCGCCATCGCCATCTTCGCCAGCGGGTTGCTGAGCGCCCCGCCCTGTCCGAGCATCCCCTGGAGCAGATCCGGCTGCTGCTGCTGCGCCTGGCGCACCATCCCGCCCATCTGCGCCGGGTTGTAGTCGGACGCACCGCCCGACATCTGCGGGTACTGGAAGGCCTGGTTCGGATCGTTGTGCGCCTGACGGAACTGGTCGACGACCTGCTGTCGCTGGTCCAGCGGCATCCGCCCGAACGCCTCCTCGTGCGCCTGCTGCACGACCTCGGGCGGCGCGTACTGCACCGTCCGCTGGTAGCGATCGGCGACCTCGTTCGGGGCCATGTCGGCGTACTGGCCCTGCCCGCCCTGGTAGCCCTGCTGGTACTGCTGCGCCCGCTGCTCGTAGTTGTCCGGCGTGCCGCCACCGAAGATGTTCTTCAGAACGTCCATGCTATCTCCATGTTACCGACAGTATCGTGCGCTTTGCGTTCGCAATGCGCGGCTCAGTTTGGTCGTCCGTAGCTGCGGACGCCGCCACCGCTGACGCCGTTGAAGACTTCGCGGGCCTGCTGCTCCTGCTGCGTGCTCGCCGCGTGGACAGTCAGCAGGATGCTGCCCTGCTTGACGTGCCCCTCGTACTCCCGCGCGTCGGTCTCGTCCACGCCCTGCTCGGTCAACGCGCCGACGAGGCCACCCGCCGCGGCACCGATCCCCGCGCCGGCGAGGGTGGCGACGATGATGCCGGTGCCGACAATCGGCCCGATACCGGGGAGCACCATCGCGCTGATGCCGACCAGGAAACCCGCCAGGCCACCCAGCACGCCGCCCGTCACCGCCCCGGTGGCGGCACCCTCGCCACCGGCCATGTCGGTATTCCCGGCCATCTGCTGCACGTCCTGCTTGTCCTGCGCCACCACCGAGACCTGCTCGGGGGTGAAACCGTGCTCCTTCAGGCCGTTCAACGCCTGCTCGGCGTGCTTCGGGCCGTCGAAGACGCCCACGATCGTGTGCCCGATCTCGTTCATCGTTGCGGTGCCGGTCATCCCTATCGCCTCGCCTTTTGCACTCACGTGCGCTCCGCACGGTCGCTCACTGGCGCGCGGCCTCGAAGCCCGCGCGGACACGGTGCCGGATCACCTCGCGGTCGTTGTCCCCGTGCCCCAGCGCGTCATAGTCGTCCTGCAGCCCCGCGTCGACGGCCGTGAAGTCCTGCCCGGCGTGGCGCGGATCCTGCCCGGCGCTGAACCCCATGCGGTACTGCGGCTCCACCTCGCCGAAGGTACGCACGGTCGTCCGTCCGCCCGCCACCTGCGCGGAGAAGTCGCGCTCGAACTGCGGGCGGGCCTGCCGATAGCGCTCCTCGACCTCGATGTGCTCGCGGCGCACCGTGCCGGTGATGTCGCGCCGCTCGGTCTGGCTACCGCGTGCGACGACGACCTCGCGGTTCACCACCGCCGTCTTCTCTAATGTCGGCTCGGTGCCGTGCAGCGGGAAGCGGGTGATCTGCGTCCCGGCGTCTGCGCCCCACCCGGCGGGCAGCGGCTCCCCTGGCGCGAGGCGGACGAATTCCACTTCCTCGCGCCGGATGGTGACCGGGACCATGCGTTCCTCCTCGACGACGCGCTTGCGGATCACGATCTCGCCGATCATGACCTCGCGCGTCCCGACCGTCAGTCGCTCCTCGGCCAGGGGGATCACCAGCCGCTCGGTTCCCGGTGCCTCGCCGGTCGCCGTCTCGTCGACGAAATCGGCGCGAGCGAGCGTGAGGTGGACGCCGCGCGCGTCGACCCCGGCGATCGCCGCGACGGGGATCGCCCAGCCGGCGATCCGGAGCCGCTGCCCGTCAAAGCCTTCGACCTCCCCGAGGGTCTCGCCATCGCGGCTCAGGACCAGCAAGCCCGGCACGATCTGCGCGGGGTCCGTGTTGGTACTCATCATTTCCCACCATCGGTGCCGCGCGCCCTAGCGCCCGCGCGCCTTGTTCCAGCCCTCGCGGACCTCTTCGCGCAGCTTGTCCCAGGTATCGCCGGTCCCGCTCGTCGTGTGCTGGGCCTGCAGGTCGGGCTCGACCTCCTCGAACTCGCGCCCCTGATAGCGATCATCGTGGGCGGCGGTGAAACCCGCACGATAGTTCGGCTCCGCCTGCTCGAAGGCACGCCCCGTGCCACCCGCGCGGGTGCTGTGCGCCTGCTCGAGGGTGCCGCGCGTCTGCTGGTACGCCTTGTCGACCTCGACGCGCTGCTTGCGGATGGTGCCGCTGACCTGCTCCTCGCGCGCGACCGTCTCCTTGTCGATCACGACCTCGCCGGTGACGACCGCCTCCTTGGCGACCACCGCCTCCTCGCCGCGCAAGGCCACGCGGATGGTCCGCTCCTGGAACAGATCCTCCCCGGTCGCGGGACGATCGGCGACGTCGCGCTCCTCGACATGCACCTCTTCGTGCGTCAGCGTCACGGGGACGGTCCGCTGCTCCTCGGTGACGGTCTTGCGGATATTGACCGCGCCCAGATCCGTCTCGCGCTTGCCGACCGTCAGCCGCTCCTCGGCCACCGGTACCCGGATCGCACCCGTGTCGGTCGCCGTCTGCGCCGCCGCCTGGCCGGTGCCGCGGACGTAGACCTTGTTCTGAGCGACCCGCGCGACCAGCTCCCGGGAGTAGTGATACCCGGCCACATCGAAGCCGTCGCCCTGGACCCGCTCGACCGTGCCGAGCAGCGCGTCGTCCGTGCCATAGACCTGCATGCCCGCACGAATGTCGTTGTTCTTGGCCATCGTCTGCTCCTTCTTTCGCGTGTTCATCAGGTTCGTCGGTGCGCCTTGCCCTGCCGCGTGTTCGTCTCAGCTAGCCTGGGGCTGGGGTGCCTTGCGCGCTGCTGCCTGTTGTACACCTGTCGCCTTGTCGGCGGCGGTATCGGTCGCCGCCTGGATCTTGCTATCGCTGTCTTGGACGGCCTCCTTGGCGTCCTCGACAACCGCGTCTGTCTTTGCCCGCCCATTGGCCACGGTGGCCTTGACCTTGTCGCTGGCCTGGGCCAGCGCCTGCTGGGCGGTCCCTTGCGCCTTCGCGGTGCCGCCCTGGATCTTCTCCTTCGCGGTCTGGGCGCTCTGGGTGGCGCTCTCCTGCAACTCGCTCGCGTTGCGGCGCAGCAGCGCGCGCGTCTACTCGCCGGCCTGCGGCGCGTAGAGCAGCGCCGCGCCCGCGCCCACCAGCGCGCCGAGCACGAAGGGTCTGAACCCACCCAGCGGGCCACCGCCGCGCCGCCGCTTCGCCAGATCTTCCAGCCGCGCGGTCGCCTTCGTCAGTTGCGCGGCCGTCTGTTCCGGATCCTGTGCCATGATGTACGCTCCTCTGTGGCTTTTCCAGCTGCTACGAGCGGCGGGAGGGACAGTCCTACCCCCCGCCCACGCTGCGTAATGTGTCGTTAGCGGACGATCCCTTCGCGGGTGTTGGCGACGTCGGCGCGATCGACGGTCACTTCGCTGCGGGTGCCGAGCAGGCCCCCGAGCGTCGCCGCCGCCGTGCCGAGGCCGAGGCCGAGCAGGGTCGACCACGCCGCGTTGCGGGCGCTCGTCGCCGCCTGGGCCGCCTGCTCCGGGGTCACCTGCTGCGCGGCCTGCCCGGCCTGCCCCGCCGCCCCCTGCGCCGCCTGGCCGACCTGGGCCGGGTTGATGTTCAGACTCTGCGCGAACTGGCTGAAGGTGCCGAGGAGGGCACCGACGCCGCTGCTCGCGAGCCAGAGGGTGGCGGGTACGGCGAGCAGGAAGACCAGCATGCCGTTGAGCGCGCCCCAGCCCTTGCCGAAGACCGCCGCCGTGCGCCCGGCCACCCAGCCGCCGAGGAGGAAGGCCAGCAGCGCCGAGACGCCCGCCCAGATGCCGGAGCCGAGGCCGAGGCCGCTCGGCACGCCGCGCTGGGCGACGGCGTTCCCCGCGTCCACCGAGGTGAGCCCCACCGCGAGGCCGAGGACGCCGAGGGTCAGCAGCATCGTCAGCGCCGTCAGCAGTCCCGCGAAGACGGCGGGCCAGCGCACCCGGTCGTGGTCGAGCGCGTAGCTCTCCGGGATGTCCAGCTGGCGGTCGCCATCGACCGGGCGGGCCGTCTGGACTCTCTCGCGTTGTACCGGCTGTTGCCGCACCGTCGTCTCCTCATGCACGACATTCACCGGCGGGGCGACCGTGTAACTCTCGGTCGTCGTCCCCCGAACGTCGTTGTCGCGGTCCTCCATGTCCTCCGCGCGCACCGTCTCAATGCGCTCCTTGTCCCCGTTGCGTCGCCGTTCGTTGTTTCGGTTCGCGCTCACAGCGCTATCCCTTCCGGCCCTTGCGGCCCTGCTCGCGAGTGACGGTGCTCTCGCGCACCGTGGTCTGGTCCACGTCGACGTGCTGCTTGCGGACGGTGTCGGTGATCTGCCGCTCCTCGGCGACCATCTCCTTGTCGATGACGACCTCGCCGGTGACGACCGTCTCCTTGCTCATCACCGCCTCCTCGCCGCGCAGGTTGATGGTGATGACGCCCTCGTTGAAGGCGTCATCATCGGCGCGCAGCGGGCGATCGACGATGTCGACCTCTTCGATATGCAGCTCGTCGCGCCGCAGCGTAACCGGGACCGACACCTGCTCCTCGGTGACCGTCTTACGGATGTCAACCTCGCCGATCTCCGCCTCGCGCTTGCCGACCGTCAGCCGCTCCTCCGCCACCGGCACCCGGATCTCGCGCTCGTCGGTCGCGGAAGCGTAGCTACCGTTGAGGTAGACGCCGTCCGCCGTGATCCGGGCGACCATCGTCCGCTCGATCTGGCGACCGTGGACCAGGAAGGTGGTCCCCTGGAGCCGCTCGACCGTGCCCAGTGGCTTCCCGTCCGCCGTGTACACCGTCATCCCCTGCCGAATCTCGTCCTTGCCCTGTTGCGTACTCATGTCGCCTCCATGCCAATTTCTGCTTCAGACCTCGGATCGTCCGGGGCCGTGTCGCGATCCGCCCGGTCGCCGTGCCGCGACCGAAGATCATGGGGGTTAGGAATCCCTGCCCGCTACTGTATTAGACCGGGTGAGGTTGGCGAATCGTTACGGCTTGCACGAAAGAGCGTCCCAGGGCGCGGTGGTAGCCACCATGAGACGCTGGGGCGACGGCGAAGCGACCCGCCGAGCGTGGGAGGCCATGTCGATACCCGCCCGAACCACGACTATTAGTCACTCTTTTCGGATAGATATGCGCTATTCGCTGTACCGCTCGCGCGGATCAAGATCGTCGCGCGGCGATCCACTTGATGCCGTTTGGTGCTGACGTGGTAACGAATATGCCTGGGGCGCTGTCTAATAGGGCGTGCTGGGTTGTTCGTCGGGCGATCGTGCGGGACATCTGTAGTAGCCCCACCGTCATCGCCTGGTGCATTGCCGGACCGGAGATGAGACGTTCTGCACACCGCATCATGGGCAGCGGCAGCGCGCACGCCGCGCGTACCCAAGCCGGGACGATTGTCCCGGCGTTCCGGGGATGCCCCCCGAAAGTTGGTTGGCATGCACAGCACCGATGATGTGGACGCTCTACTCCCCGCCTATGCCGCCGCCGAGCTCGACGCGACCGAACGCGCGCGCGTGTTCCAGGCGCTCGCCCGGTCGGCCCCGCTGCGCCACGAGCTACGGCGCTACCGCCGCCTCTTCGCGCTCCTCGCCGCCGCCCGGGAGGACATCGCGCCCGATGCGACCTTCGCGCGGTGCCTGCGACGCCGCTTCGCCCACCGGGGCGCGTAGGCGCTGGCGGAATCATCCGGCGCATCGCACGCCGCTATGCAGGCGGTTACCGATGGACCCGTCGCGTCGCCCGCTGCGCATCGGCATGCTGGCCCCCATCGCCTGGCGCGTGCCGCCGCGCGCCTACGGCCCGTGGGAGCGTGTCGTCGCCATCCTTACCGAAGGACTCGTCGCCCGCGGGGTGGACGTGACCCTCTTCGCCACCGCCGACTCCAGTACGAGCGCGCGCCTCGCGGCCGTCGCGCCGCAGCCCTACGCCGAGCCACCGGGCCTCGACGCGAAGGTGTAGGAGTGTCTGCACATCGCCCACGCCTTCGAGCGGGCCGCCGAGTTCGATCTGATTCACAACCACTTCGATTTCCTGCCGCTCAGCTACAGCGGCCTGGTCCGCACGCCGGTCCTGACCACGATCCACGGCTTCTCCTCCGACCGCATCCTGCCGGTCTACGAGCGCTACAACGCCGACACGC
>JAABUM010000927.1_pt1 | contig 47020 bp, 41 predicted proteins | sample 5559161 | NCBI WGS metagenome assembly JAABUM01 (sample SAMN10711868, study PRJNA513369) | rock metagenome | isolation source: Antarctica rocks | place: Antarctica: Victoria Land, Siegfried Peak nord
TCAACCTCCACAGGTGGCTCAGGCGTTTGGCGCCCGCCCCCTCCGATGACCCGCCCTTCCGCTATAGAAAATCGCATTCCACAGCCTTATGAAGACAGGCTCTAAGATCGAGCCTGGCACCCCGGTTTTGGCGTTCTTCAAGAACAGCGACACGGGTTGGGTTCCACAAGATCCACTTCATCTTGAACCAAGGAGAAACCTACGACGCCAAAGATTTGCCGCAACTCAACGAAGGGTTGTTCATACGCAGCCAATACACGCGGCGCTCAGCAATTCACGCCCTCAACAAGTTGGCCGACCAAAGCAGCGTGCCGTGTCTGATCATCGCGCTACGCGACCCGCAAGGGGATGTGGCTTACGGAGTGCACGGGGTTCTGGCCCGGCTTGTTCCGGCTTTAGAGCCAAGCTTTACCGCGCGAGACTTTCGATGCGAGCCGCGACAAAATCGTCGGTGCAGGTGTCGCGTGGTGGGTCAAACACCTGCAAGACGCGGAAAAAGCACGCTTGCCTGAGTTCTTGAGAACAGCGCACAAAACAGCCGCGAAGTAGAAAATGGGAAACAAAAAGCGGACGCAACTTTGGGTTGTGCCCGTTTTTTCGTGTCCTGTTCAGGTATTGCAGGTATTGAAGGGTGTCGCAGCAAGTGCATCGCTGTTGGCGCGGGACTGCCGCCCACTTCCAATCGAAGCCCGATGATTGGAAGTAGACGGTAGTCCCGCCGAGGCAAGTTTTCTGGTTGGGCTTCAAACCGCCGCTTCAACGCGCGGCGCGCTGAATTCTTCGGTGATGCGTGCGCCGTAGTCTCTGGTGTCGGCGCCCAGTGCCAGTTCGCGGCGCATGACGTCCAGAAAGACCTGGCACAGGCGCGGGTCGAAGTGCGTTCCGGCGCAGCGTTCGATTTCTTCCAAGGCGGCTTCGGGCTTCCAGCCTTTGCGATAGGGGCGATCCGTGGTCAGGGCCGAGTAGCAATCGCCCATCGCCAGCAGGCGGCCCATTTCGGGGATGTTTTCGCCGACCAGTTTTTCGGGATAGCCCGAACCGTCCCATTTTTCGTGGTGGAACTTGATGCCGTCGCTCACGGCGTCGAGATGGGGCACGTCTTTGACGATGAGAGCGCCAAAAACCGGATGCTGTTGCATGATGTCCCACTCGTCGCGGCCCAACTTTCCGGGGTGACGCAAAATCGAATCGGGCACGGCGATTTTGCCGACATCGTGGAGCAATCCCGAAATGCGAACGGCTTCGAGTTGTTCTTTGGAATAGTCGATCTCGCGTGCGACGAGGAGGGAGAGATACGTTACTTCTTCGGAGTGGTGGCGGGTGTAGTGATCTTTGTTGTCGATGGCGGTGACGAGGGCATCGAGCACACCGAAGGAGCCGCCGTGCGTGCGCGACTTGAGTTTTTTCATCTCGTCGCGGTTTTCCTGCAATTCTTTCTGGGTTTGCGAGATATACGAGGCGCCGCCACGTTTGTGGTTGTAAAGGTTGGCGTCTGCCGCCGACAGCAAATCCATGATGTTTTCGCCGTCTTGAGGAAAGGCTGCCCAGCCAAAGGCCGTTCCGATGGGCAAGCGCGTGCCGGGCACGGGTTCAAAGTGCTTGGCGTCGAGGGCGGCTTTGATGCGTGCGCAAACGTCGAGGGTGCCCGCCGCGTCGGTGTCGGGGAGCACCACGATGAACTCGTCGCCACCGTAACGGCCCAAGATGTCCGAACCTCTGCACGATTCGCGCAGCGATTGCGCGACGGTTTGCAGCACGAGGTCGCCAACCGGATGGCCGTAGGTGTCGTTGAAGAACTTGAAGTTGTTGAGATCCATCATCACGATGGAAAACGTGCCGTCCACTCGCTTGCAGCGGGAAAGCGTCGCCGTCATCTGTTCTTGCACGGCGCGATGGTTATACAAATCCGTCACGCTGTCGCGGTTGGCGCGGTGGCGGGCCTCGGAATACAAGCGCGCGTTTTGCAAAGCGGTTCCGGCTTCAAGGGCCACGCTTTCAACGAGGGCGCGGGCTTCGTAGTTGAAGTCGCCATCAATACGCATCAGGCCCATCGCGCCCAGCAAAACGCCCTGCGAACGCACGGGCACCAATATGAGGCGTTGGCGCGGTGGAGCGGTGCCGGATTGCATCGCTTCGCGCGTGGCGGGCGACACATGAAAATGTTCGCCTTCGAGAGAATCGCCTTCGCAAGCGTCGGCGATGGCCAGGTCGCGCAGCAGAGAAGGCATGGCCGGATCGTCGTCGCCTTGCCAGTGCATCAAGACCCACTCGTATTGCGTCACTCCGCTTTCGTAGGTGTTGTGGCTCGGCTCGCGGAGCCAGATGCCACCCGCGCTTGCGTCGGTGACTTCGATGGTTTTTTCCAGAGTCACGCGCAAAACGGTGCGGCGGTCGAAGCTCGTATTGAGCGTCGAAGTGATGCCCACCAGAGTCGTCAAGTGACGCGTGCGTTCGCTGACATCTTTTTCTAAATCGGTTTTGGAAGCCGTCAGTTTGCGGGCGAGTTGCAAGTTGTCCCACAGCGCGATCATCTGGCGCGCAGCGATGGCGAGCAAAAGCACAAGAACCGGCAAAACCCGCCGCAAGGTTTCGCCCTCGTCGCGCCGCAGTTGCTGCACGATGAGGATGAACGATACGCCCAAGGTCACGGCGTAGGGCAGCCACAACATCGCCACTCCATGCCAGTGCGTCCAATTCGAGCGGGCGGAACCCTCTTCATTAAGCGCCAAGGCGCCCTCATCGGCGCTGGTCTGGGCAGATGGGGCCACTTCCAGCGGGCGCCGCGCGTGAATCACCCCCGCCAGGCCGATGAGCACCCAAGTCCAGCCGCCCAATATATTGCCGCCCAGTGAATGGCCTTGCCCTTTGACCGCGCCCAGCGCCCACATCGCGTGCGAGGCGGCCAGACACAAAACGCCCGCCAGCAACAACCACGACGCGCGCGACAAACCGGGCCGTTCGCGCGCTTGACCCAGGAGCATCAAAACGCAAAACCCGTTCGCCGCGTCGAAAAGTGGGTAGTAGATGGCGAACGCCCGCAACAGCGGCGCACCGCTGTGCCCGAACTCTGGCTGAAAGACAAACGACCACAGCAAAACCAGCGCGGCCAGCCCAATGATCAGGGTATCGGACACCATGCGCATCAATCCCAGACTTTTGTTGCGCCACGCAAGGGCGAACAATCCCGCCGCCAACACGGGTTGTTGCGCCATCAAAAACCAGTCGGCGAGGGAACTCGCGGACGCCGCGCCGCGCTTGGCGCTTCCAAGGGTGCCCACCAGACATCCGGCACAAAATAGCGCGCCTGCCAGCGTGATGCTCGCCCAACCCAAACGAACCCGTCCGCTCCAAGCGCGGCCCGCGCGGCCAAGCGAGGCGGCGCAACCCAGGGTGCCGATAGCCCCGCACAGCGCGAGCAAAAGTGCCACAAGCGCCGGGGCGCGTCCGCTCTTAAGATGAGATGACGTCAACACGCCCACGGTCATCACGATGCCCACTGCGCCCATCAAAAAAGCCAGCGGATCGTTCCACAACGGGGCCACCCGGTCGGGCGCTGCACTTTCTGCGGCGCCACGAAGAGCGCCCGATGGCAGCACGAGCACCTCGCCATCAGGAGGAGCCGGAAGCGAAAGAAAGGGAGAGGACGGAGTGGAATTCATCGGAGCGAGAAGCGCAAACGGAAGGCAAGCCGCGCGCCGCACAGGAAAAGCCTTGCAACTTGGTCTAATTGCAACGTTTTCGCAAACCGCTTGTTCGGAAGGCGTTGAGCCGCTCGCGCCTGATCCGTTCCCAGAAGCTGTTTGAAAAGTCGGTCTCGTGTGGCCAAACCCGGTTGGAAAAGGACAGTCATCCACCTGATTATCGAAGCGGGACTAGGCGCCCGATGAAATCAGGGCGATCCTCTTCCAATTCACTTCCTCGCACGCTCAGTAACTCTTCAAATGGCTTCTCAGATGGGCCGCGAAGCGGAAGCGAGCGCCTTGTCTGGGTGCGGCAATCCCATCCTGTGAATGTGGCTCTTCGCACCTGGACAAGGCGCTCGCTTCCGCTTCGCTTGCCCGTTTCAACTCAGAATCACCTTTGATCATCTCGGCGTTTGCCCCAGGTTGTCGGGCCGCGCGTCTGGTGCGCCGTCACACTGTTTTGCGATGTTACGAGGTTTGTTTTCTCGCCTGGGTGGTCTGGGCGGTCGCCGGTTGGACGACGAGTTTTTGGAAGAACTCGAAGAAGGCTTGATCCTGTCCGACGTGTCGGTGGCGACAGCCACGAGTTTGGTGTCCGACCTGCGCGAAGCCGCGCGGCGAGGTCAAGTGGCGGGTGATGAGGGCGCCCGCGATTGGCTCAAAGCGCGCGTCGTCGAAACTCTGGGTGTGCAAACGCAGCCGCTTCATTTCAATCCTGATGGCGTGTCGGTGTGGCTGTTCATCGGCGTCAATGGCGTGGGCAAAACGACTTCCATTGGCAAACTTGCCCATCGTTTGGTCGAAGAAGGCCATCGCCCACTTTTGGCCGCTGGCGACACTTTTCGCGCCGCCGCCAGCGAACAACTGGCGGAGTGGGCCAAACGCGCCGACGTGCCCATCGTTTCAGGTCAAACCGGCGCCGACCCTGCGGCTGTGGTTTTTGACGCCTTGCGCGCCGCCAAAAGTCGCGGGCGAGACGTGGTTTTGGTGGACACAGCGGGCAGGTTGCACAACAAGTCGAATTTGATGAACGAACTGGGCAAAATCGCGCGCATCATCGAACGCGAAACCGGACATCCGCCCGACGAAACCTTGCTCGTCATCGACGCGACAACCGGTCAAAATGGTTTGCATCAAGCCCGCGCTTTCGCCGGAACTGCGCCGCTCACAGGCCTCATCCTCACTAAATGGGACGGCACGGCTAAAGGCGGCATCGTGCTCACTGTTACCAAAGACACCGGCATCCCCGTCAAGCTCTTAGGCGTTGGCGAGAAAGCCGATGAAATTTGCGACTTCGACGCGAGGGAATGGACGGAAACGATGTTTTCGTGACTTGGGAGCGCGGGCTTCCAAGTCACTTCATCTTTTCTCGCACGCATTCGATAAGCGCCCGCCGCACTTCGTTGGGCCAGCCGGAAAGTCCCGGCACGTCGTTCGATTCGAGGCACGTCCACTCGCCTCGGTTCGATTCGATCCAGTCCAGCCCCAACATATCGGCTTTCAAATGAAGTTGAACGCGGCGCGTCCACGTCGCCAGTTCAAAAGGCGCTTCGATGAGTCGAACTTGGGCCGCGCCGCGATTGACTTTCCACGCGCTTGAGCGGCGCTCCATCGCCCACAGTTGCTCGCCAACGACCAGAACGCGAACGTCGCGCTTGTATTCGATGAACGGTTCAACAGTCGCGTAATCATCCGTTGCGCTCGCCAGGTCGCGCGCGTCGAGCCAACTGTCGCGCGAATCCAACTTCGCTTTGCCGATGCCGCCGTGCCAGTTGCCGACTTTTAAAACACACGGCAGTTCGGGGGAAGTTGTTTCTAAAACGCCCTCGCCCAGGGCAACCGAAAAGGGCACCGTCGGCACGCCGACTTCGCGCAGTTCGGCGAGCATGGACAACCTGTCGAAACCGCGCAGCAGCGTGTGGGCCGAGTTGACGCACGGCACGCCCGCGAGCCGGATTAGTTCGAGCGCGTGCCGGTGTTCGGGGCGAGGACGAATTGCGCCTACGCGCCACAGCACGGCGTCCACGCGAAGCGCGCCGTTTTGGTCGAGAAAATAAAGCGCGCCACCGTCGCTCAGCAGCCATTTCGCGCCGTTTAAAGAACGCTGAGCAACATCGAACTCAAGGAAGTCGTTGGAAAAATCGAACGAACCACCGACAACGAGCAGGTTTTTCATGGCGAAGCAAGAGGAGCAAAATTGGCGGCTTCATGCGCGGCAGAACCGCTTGCGGCGATGCGAATGAAGTGGTTGAGCGCAACGTAAAACAAAGCGAGGCGCGCCCAGATCCACAGCGAGAAAAACGGCAGCAACAGGCGAAGCGCCGGGCCAAACGGGGTGCGAATGAGACGGCCCGCGTAGAAGTAGAAGGCCGCATCCAGCGCGTGCGGAACGAGCAAAAACCAGAACGAAAGCGGCACGCTCAAACACAGCCACCGCTCGACGAAGCGCCGGTTGTCGCCGCGCACGTTGGTCGCAAAGCAAGCGCGCGACCCAAGCACGAGAATGAGCGCAAAAACACCCAGACTCAACACCGCTTTGGCGGACAGGGCCGATGCCGTCAACAGCCCAAGGGCGCCTCCGGCGAGTTGCAACATCAACGACGCGAGGATGTAGTGGAATTTGTCGCGCTCACCTAAAACATCGTCACGCAGTTTTTCCGCGAGGGGACGGGGATTGAAAAGATGCACGGCGCAATTTTAGCGCACGCCCCCGACCTGCTACCCTTTTTCCCGCTTCATGCCCGCTTCGCCGCCCCGAAAACTCGGTTTCAAAAACAAACCCGCGCTTGAAAAAGCAAAACTCGTCGCCCTCTTTGCACTGATTGCGGCGTTGGTGTGGCTGTCGCGCCCGACGCCGCTTTTGTTTGGCTGGGGTGCGCTCGCCACGCTCGTTGGCGCAGGAATCCGGATATGGGCGGCGGGGCATTTGACGCGCGATCAACGGCTCGCCGTTTCCGGGCCATACGCCCACACGCGCAACCCGTTTTATCTGGGACGCTTGCTCGTTTTGCTCGGATTCGCGCTCATGTCGGGGTTGCAAAACACCCTTGTGTGGCTCCTTTTAGTCGGCGCGCTCGGCTTTTTTTTCTTTGGCTATATGCCGCGCAAAGAGCGGCGTGAAGGCGGGCGCCTACAACAACTTTTCGGCGAGCAATTCAAAGCGTATCGTCAAAACGTGCCCTCGCTGTTCCCAAGGCCCAGTTCTTACCGCGACCCGTTCACAACTGAAAAGCGCGCGTGGAGCCGCGAATTGTTTTTTGGGGGCGATGGGCGATTCAGTGGCAACAAAGAACTGCCAACGGCGCTTTCGACCTTGTTTCTCATCGGCCTTTTTCTGGCGCGCCTCTTGACGTTGTGACCTTGCACACTTGAACCGATGGCTTCACCTGAAACCCTGGCCGACGAACTCGATCCCGAAACCGACCTCGACGCCGACTTGCCCGCGCTACCAATCATCGACGATTTCGGCGAACCGCTCGACAAACTCATCCCGATTCCCACCTGCGACAACCAGGAACCCTTGGTTGATGTCTTCGCCGTGTGCCCGCAGCTTCGCTGGTTGCACGAAAGCCCGCGCTTTGATTTTCCGCGCTACGGTTTGGGCCGCCTGACGCTCGCCAATCAACTCGCGCACGCGCAATCGCTGTTGCCCGATGGTTTGTATTTGCTCGTCATCGGCGTGTTCCGCCCGTTCGCCACCCAAAAGCTGATGTATGACATCGTCAAAGAAGAAACGCGCAAAAAGAACCCGCACTGGAGCGAAGAGTTTCTAACCAACTACATCAACGTCTTTTCCGCCGCGCCGATTCGAGACACGCCGCCTCCGCACACAACAGGCGGCGCCGTCGATTTGGGCATCGTGGACGAAGCAGGCGAACGATTGGATTTCGTTTCGCCCTTTGAAATGGGCTGGGAATCCGCGCCGATGAAAAAAGCCGGACTCAGCGCCGAAGCGCGCCGCAACCGCTTGCTATTGAGCGAAGTTCTGCTGGCGTCAGGACTCACCAATTTCCCCGGCGAATGGTGGCACTGGAGCTACGGCGAACCCGGCTGGGCACTTCGCGGCGGGCATCCCTTCGCGCTGTATGGCGCCGTGCCGGATGACGAAATTCCCGATTGGACGGCGCCAACGCCGAAGTCGTGATGTTTTATGGCGCTACCGGATTTCGAGTTAGGGCCATTGGAATTAAGGGCTATCGCCAGATGTGAACCGGCGGTTGCCCCGGCAACTGCGTGCGTTCAGGTAGATGGTGACGATTATCTTTTACGCTTATGTGAGGGGCGACATCGCTTCCATCCAATCCAACTCTTCTTCCGGTTGGATTTTCTAGATGCCCCTGTTGTCCATGATACATCGGGGATTTCTGCTCGCTCGATGCAATCCGTGATTCATCTTCCCCTTCAGCCGGACGATTTGTCTTTCTTTTTCAGACGATATTTAAATTCGCGCCAATACGAGCGTCGAATGACTTTCTCACTTGAACACGAAATGGGTCTGGGGATCCGCGCGGACGAATTCTACTGGTCGAAACCTGTCGGTTCCTCTGGTGGTATTGTCTTCAAACTTCCGAATCATCAGGATAATGTTGATTGGTTGCTGCGGAAAAGCAATGCAGTGATTGCTGTGGAGGTCGAAAAGGTTCTTGTCGATGCTCAAAGTGACTGTTCCTTCGCCCGGCGTTGGGTAGAAATGAGTTGGGATGAACAACAACGAGCGGTAGCACGCTTTGAACATAGTGATTTTGATGGGTTTGTTCAAGTCATGCACTGGCTGACTAAAGCTAACGCAGAATTCTGGGATAACAACTCGATTTGTGAATGGATGATTTTTCTCGGAGAAGACAAGAACGCGCTGGTCGATGCGCGTCAAGGAGCCATATATCAATCAATGCCTAAATGCGGAACTGTGTTCTCTTCTGGCGTGAAAGGAACTCTCAACGTCATTGATTCTTATTTTCAGCCAGCCTACGCAACTGACCTTTGCACTTACTCGATAATCCAGCGCATCGTAAAGGGCAACAACTTCGAGATTTACATCGGTGTTTCGTCCCCTTCGCACCACGAACGTCTCGAAGCCCGCCTTCGCTTGCGCGAATGGCTCGTTGATAAAGTCGCGCCCGACGAAATCCCCGCGTTGTTAGGTGAAGCCTGATGTGGCGCGAACTGCAACTCGAACTCGCCGAACGTGAACTCGCGGGCCGCAAGCGAACGCTGCGCGTCGTTCGAGACAACTTGCTTGACGCGGCCTCGAACGATTATCTCGGTTTGGCTCGTCATCCCGAAGTCATCGAAGCGGCGTGTGAGGCGGCGCGAAAACACGGCGCCGGAGCGCGGGCTTCGCGGCTCGTTTCGGGTCACTTCGATTTGGTTGAAGAACTCGAACGCGATTTGGCACGCTTCAAATCAACTGAATCGGCGCTCGTGTTTTCCAGTGGTTTCGCCGCGAATCTGGGAGTTTTAGGTGCGCTGTCGAATGGCGAGACGATGCTGTTGTGCCACAAGCGCAACCACGCTTCTCTGCTCGATGGCTGTCGTTTGGCGGGGGCAAAAGGCGCTGTGACGAGGTATTGGGAATCGCTCGACAAGCTCGAATCGCTACTGAGCAAAGTCGCATCGAAGCGCAAAATCGTCGTCGCGGACGGCGTGTTTTCGATGGACGGCGATTTGTTGCCGTTGCCGCAAGTGTTGGAACTGTGCGAGCGATTCGACGCGGTTTTGCTGCTCGATGACGCGCACGGAACGGGAACTTTGGGCGCGACCGGACGCGGTTTAAGTGAGCAGTTCGGCATTCATTCAGAACGGATTATCACGGTTGGCACGTTGTCCAAAGCGCTGGGAAGTCAGGGCGGATTTGTCTGCGGCCCGCGTTTATTGATCGATTATCTCGTTGGAAGCGCTGGGTCGTTCATCTATTCGACCGGGCTGAATCCGCCCGCTGTAGGTGCGGCGCTGAGCGCGCTTCGCGTGCTTGAACGCGAGCCGGAGCGAGTCGCGCGCTGCACATCTAACGCGCGCCAGCTCTCACAAAGACTTTGCGAAATCGGCTTCGATGTGCGGTTTTGGGGTTCGCCGATTGTGCCCGTCATCGTTGGCGATGAACGCGCTGCGCTCCGGTTGGCGGCGCGACTCGAAGAGCGCGGCGTGTGGTGTCCGGCGATTCGCCCGCCAACCGTTGCGCGAGCAACAGCGCGGCTGCGACTGGCGGCTTCAAGCGAGTGGAGCCGCGAAGAGTTGGAGCGAATCACCGTCGCATTTCACCGCAGATGAACGCCAAAAACGCAAATGAAGTGAATAAAAATATCTGCGTTTTTGGCGTTCATCTGCGGTGAAATGCAGCTAAAATCTTCGGGTTATGCCGGTTTATCTTCCGACTTCAATTCTGGGTAACTCCAACAACCTCGTCACGCTGGGCGGCAGTGGCGAAGTGATGGCGTGGTTTTATCCGCACAAAGATGCCTTTCAGCACGTCACCGCTTGTTTGCCGTGCGTTTATTTTGGGCACGGGCAACAGGGCCAGCTTCACTTCGGGTTTGAACCTGTGTTTTCGCGCGAGCAAGCCTATGTCGGCGATTCCAACGTTCTCAAAACCACCCTCAAAAGCGGCGACTTCGAGTTGCAATTTGAAGACGTGATGCTCGAAGAATTTCCCGTTCTGGCGCGGCGCATTCGCGTGTCCAACCGGGGCGAGGACTTCTGGAACGGCGGAATTTACCATTTGGGCCACTTCAAAATGGGCGGCTTTCACGAGGGAAACGGCGTTCGTTTCGCGGTCGAGGAGCGGGCCATCGTGCAGAATCACCGCGAGTGCGCCCTCGCTTTGGGCGGCGACGCTGTGGAAGGGCATCATCTGGGCAAAGCGGGCGCGAACTGGGGCAGCAACGCGCGCTACGCCCTCGAACGCGGGGTTCTATCGAGCAACGAACTGGAAATCGGCGATGTCAACTTCGCCGCCGGTTTCTACGTTGATTTAGCGCCGGGCGAGTCGCAAGAGCGAACGCTTTATTTTTCCCTAGGATTGGGTGAAAGTCCGGCTCTGGACACGCTTTCCCTGGCACAGTTGCGCGGTTTCGATTTCTGGTTCGACGAGCGCGTTCGCCTCGATTACGCGCATTTGCAACGCGGTTTGGAAACGCTGCGCCGCGTGGAAACTGCGCCTGTCTCCAGGCCGGGAAGTGCTACGCCTGAAGACGCGCATCCGGCTCTCGACCGGGAATTGCTGGCGGCTTACAAACGTTTGCTTCTGGCTTTGCCGCTTTTGCAAGGCGAAGAAGGCGCGGCGGTCGCGGCGCCGGAATTCGATCCCGAATTCATCTCGTGCGGTGGCTACGGCTATCACTGGCCACGCGACGGCGCAGAATACGTTTCGGGCTTGCTCGATGCCGGGTATCCCGAATTCGCGCGCGATTTTTTTGCCTGGTGTGCGCGCCATCAAGACCGGCGCGGGTTGTGGCACCAGCGCTACCACCTCAACGGCGAGGTTGGCCCAAACTGGTGCTTGCCGCCCGACACGCTGCAAATCGATGAAGTTGGCGCCCTCGGCTGGGCGTTTGGCAAAACGCTATCGACCATGGCCGGGTTCGGCGTGACCGACGAGTCGAAGCAAATGTTGGGTCGCTCGTCGGACTACCTGTTGTCGCGTTTGGACGAGCGAACCGGCGTTCACAAAAACGCTTTTGACACGTGGGAAACTTTTATCGGCTCGTTCACCTATTCCAACGCGGCGATTTACGCGCACCTCAAGACCTCGGCTCTCGTGTGCGATGAGCCGAAATACGCCGAGGCCGCCGCGCGCTTGAAAGCGGGGGTTTTGAGATATTTCGTGCGAGAAACCATTGGCTTCAAATATCTGGTGCGCGGTTTCAAAAGCGACGGTTCGCCCGATGAGACCATCGATTCGGCCAATTTGGGTGCCATTGAACCGTTCGGTTTGCTCGATTTATCGGTCGATGAGGAACTGGAATTGGCTACAGGCACGCTACGCATCATCACCGAGCGGCTCGAAGTCGAGTGGCAAGGAGGCCGCGCCATTCGCCGTTTCGAGGGCGACGAATACGTGGGCGGCGTTCCGGCGTGCGTCAACACGTTGTGGATGGCGCGCTGTTGTTTGCACATCGCACAGGAACTCCGGCGGCGCGCGCGCAAGCCGCAGGCAGAGGAACTCATCGAACGGGCCGAAGGGTTTTTAAGGATCGTGCTCAAGCGGGCAACGCCCACGGGACTGCTGCCCGAACTGATGCAAGGGCCGGAAGGCCAGACCTTTTGGGCCGCGCCGCACGGCTGGGCGATGGCCTCGTTTGTCAGCGGAGTTTTGAAGTTGGCGGCGATGAAGTCCAACCACTGAGAAGTCCGACCACTGAAGTGGTTGGACTTCTCAGTTCAAACTGCTGCCCATGAACTTGCCCGCCTTTCTCGAAATCTCGCCCGAACTGTGGACGAGCGGCCAGCCTTCGCCCGACGACTTTTCCCTGGTCGCGCGCAATGGTGTGGAAGTCGTGGTCAACCTCGCGGCGCCCGATTCAAGCGACTTCAACGCCGATGAAATGCGCCGTGTCCTCGAAGCCGGAATGCAGTTCGTGGCATTGCCCGTGGTGTGGACGGCGCCTAAATTGGATGACTACACGCTGTTTGAAGCCGTGTTGCGCGCCTGTCAAGGGCGGCGCGTGCTGGTTCACTGCGCCAAAAACAGGAGGGTTTCGGCGTTCGTATTTTTGTTTCGCATTTTGAACGGCGAGCCGGAAGCTGCCGCGCGGCGCGATCTGGAAACCATCTGGTCGCCCGACCCGATCTGGAGCGCGTTCATCGGAGAAATGTTGAATGTGCGGCGCAACTCAAGCGCGAGTTGAGGAAGAAGAAACACGAAGTTGGGAAAGGACAACACGAGATTGGGAAGCCGAAACACGAAGTTGGGAAGCGCAAACGCGAAATCGGGAAGCCGGAATGCCAAGTTGGGAAGGCGAAACATGAAATCGGGAAGTCGCAATGCTACATTGGGAAGCGTAGATGCGAAGTTGGGAAGGGGAGCGGAACAGTTGTTCTTCTGGCCTTAAACTTCGCACTTCACGATGGCGCTTTCTTTTGTTCATACCGCCGATTGGCACTTGGGCCACACCTATTGGCGCATCGGGCGCAACGCCACGCAGTCCACACAGTGGCGCTTCGAGGCCGTGCGGCGCATTTGGGGTTTGGCCGCCGACAAGGGAGCCGACTTCATCGTGGTGGCGGGCGATGTTTTCGATACCGACACGCCGGGTGAAAGCGTGCGTCGCCAAACTTTGGAACTGCTCGCCGATGCGCCCGCGCCGGTGTATTTGATTTCGGGCAATCACGACCCCGCCGCCGAAGGCAGCGTGTGGTTTCATCCCGATTTCGCGCAGGGATTGAGTCAGTTGCCGCGCGTTCACGCGACTCTCACAGCGATGCCCGTTGAAGCCGAGGGCGACTGTTTGTTGTTTCCCTGTCCCGTGACGCGCAAATACGCGCGCGCTGATGCCACGACGTGGATTCCGCCTGGCGAGCGCGGCGAGCGGTTTCGCATCGGTCTGGCTCACGGGAGTTGGCGCGGCTATTTCGGCGCAGAAGAACAAACGCTCAACTGCATCGCAAGCGACTGCGCGCATCGAGCGGGCCTCGACTACTTGGCATTGGGCGACTATCACGGCTTCACGCCCGCCGATCACGCCGCCGCTAAAGCTCGCTCCTTTTACGCCGGAACTCCCGAACTAACCGCCCGCGATTCGATGCGAGCTGGACACGCTTTGCTGGTGACGCTCGATGAACCGGGCGATGTGCCAAAGGTAGAGCCGCATCGCGTCGGCAAAGTCGCGCTCCACGATCTGGGCGTTCGGCGCATCGGATCAGGCGACGATTTGGAAGCGTTGGGCGAGTTGCTGGGGGAAGTCGAAAACCGCGACGAGACGATTTTGCGCGTTCGATTGGAAGGCCAGGCGTCGCCTTCGACTCAAAAAGCGGCAGTTGCGTGGGCGACTCAGATGCGCGATTCGTGGCTGGGCGCCGACATCGATCTGGGGAAACTGCGCGCCCTGCCTTCGCGCTCCGATTTCGCGCCCTTGAAGTTGGAGCCGCTCGAAGAAGCCGTGCTCGATTTGCTGGATTCCCCGTTGAACTTGGCCGAACTCGGATCGAAAGACGCGCCGCGGTTGAGCGATTGGAGTTTGGATGAGCGCGTGCGCCAAGAAGCGATGGCGCTTTATTTTCGCGTTTTGGGCGGATGATTTTTACCCGCAGATGAACACTGATAAAAGCACAGATATTTTTGAATGAATCCTCTGTGGCCATCTGTGCCTTCATCCGTGTTCATCTATGGGCGGATGGTTTCCTCTGATAGGTCGAAGCGCCAGGGTGCCGAACAAGAACCAGCCGAGCGCAAGCAGCATCAACGCGCGGTAGCCCAGGCCATGACCCAGAGCGCGGTTGAGACCAAAGGCGAGTGGCCCCGCGATCAAAGGCGCGATGACCTGCGACAGCGTATCGGAAAGTCCCCACACGCCCATGTATTTGGCCGGTTCGCGCGGCGGCAAAAGTCCTGTCGCCAACGCCCAATCGACCGCCGAAAACGCGCCAAAACCTGCGCCGAAAACGCCCGCCGCGACATAAGCGAGCGTGATGTTGGGCGCAAACGCAAAGCAAAGTCCGGCCAGCATCGAGATGGCGTTGGCGCCGTAAAGCACGGGCTTGAGACCGACGCGACGCGCCAGAGCGCCCGAAGGAAAAGTGCCGATAAGTCCCGTCAGCGTGGACAAAATCAGGAAGTTTTTGGCGACAGTCAATGACTCGCTTCCTTTGAAGCCGAGCGTATCTTGAATGTAATAGAGCAGGAAATTGGAAACCGTGTAAACGCCCATCATAATGCCGAAACGCGAAGCGATGAGCCAGCAAAAATTGGGGTAAGGCCGGAGCGGAACGCGAAACGTGTTGGCCAGGCGCTCGCCAATGGTGGCGCGCGGCGCCTGTCCCGGTTGTTCGTGGAGCAAAAACAGCGTGGCGAGCATGATGAGCACCAGAACGCCCGCGAAAGTCGCCAGCAAAACGCCAAAGTTGGCGCCGCTTTGCACGGCATTAAAGGCGGCGCCTCGCTTGGAATCGAGGCCGCGTCCCAGCAAAACCACGGCGACCAGTGGCCCGCCGATGCGCCCCAACAGGCCGACTGCGCCGATCCACGCTCCGGCTGTTCCATGATTTTTGACGGGGATCAGGTCGTGCATGAGCGCGCCATACGGCCCGCCCGCGACGTTGATCGTCAGTTGCAAGAGCGCATACACCAGCACGATCATCGCTAAGCTTTGGGCGTGCGGAAGCAACAGCAATGGCCCGACAGCGAGAAGCGTTCCCCAGAACAAAAACGGGCGCCGTCGTCCAAATTTCGAGCGCGATCCGTCGGAAAGGGCGCCGAACACGATTTGGGATAACCCCGCAACAGCCGCGCCCGATGAAGTGATGATCGCCAGCACACGGTCTTTGTTGCCCGGAAACAGCGAGTCGATGTGCGCCGGAAGCGCGATTGTGAGCAGCGCGCCCCACAAAAACGACAGCGCCAGCCAAAACAGCGAAATGCCCAGATAATCGCGGAAGGAAGAAGCGCGCCCTTCAGCGGTTTGGGCGGGAAGAGAATCGTTCATAGAAGAGTTGGGTGAACGTTTGAAGGTTCGAGAACGCGAAGCGTCAACGAGCGCCTTGTCCGCGTGCGCAGCGCAATTCGTTGAGCGCAATTCGCCTGAGGAAGTGCCTTTGGCTATCAAACAAGGCACTCGCTGACGCTTCGCGTTTCGAACTTCCATCGGATGATTGTTTGTGCCGCGCAGTGTAGGAACCGCCCGTAAACAAACAACGCCAATCCGCAGCGCGTTTTTCTTCTCTCGAAAGCGCGTCAAACTCCCTATGTTCGATGATTCTCCGCCGCCTTTCTTTGACCCACTGGCGCGCCCATGCGCAACTCGATTTGCAGTTCGGCGTCGGCCTAAACGTTGTCGTCGGGCGCAACGAATCGGGCAAATCGTCGCTCGTTGAGGCGCTCGACTGGGCTTTGTTCCGCGACATCACCGGCGAACGGGGACGGATCAAAAACGACGAGTGGAAGTGCATCGTGCCCGCGACCGACCCCGGCGCGAGGCCGCGCGTGGAAGTCGAAATCGAGTTCTTCAACTGCACTGCCGTCGTTTCCAAAACCCTGTGCGAAGACGCGGGCAAGCGCGAATGCCGCTTATGTTTGCGCGCGTCTAATCAGCCCGACGAGTGGTTCGAGCGAACCGAAGCGCAAAGCAAATTGCGGGCGTTGCTCGCCGCCGATGGCATCGGGCCAGAGCGCGGTGCCAGTCCCGAAGGCGCGCTTTTGGTGGCTCATCAAGGCGAAGGCGTGGAGTTTGTGCTCGATGGGGGTGCCGCGATGCGCTCAACCATCGGCGTGGGCGACGAGGGCGATTTGGCGCTCACCAACCGTTTGGAGCGCGCCCGCCAAACGCTGGAGCGTGAGCGAAAACGCGACTTGATGATAGAACTGCCGCCGCGCGCCCTCGACGGCGCCAAGGGGGGAACCGACGCCGCGCGTGCCCGCGACGAATGGAAGTCGGCTTTAAGTGAACGCGCCAAGTTCGAGGCGATGAGCGGCGAAATCGAACATCTGCGGGGCGAACTCGAATCGCTGCGCGACGAACTCAAAAACCTCACCGAAGCGAGCGACGAAGCCGGCGAGCGACAAGATGCTTTGGGCCAGCGCATGACGCTGCAATATGAGCGCGACAAGTTCGTTTCAGACGCCGAACTCGAACGGCGCGAAGCGGTTGCCAAACGCGACGAACTGAGCGGGCGCACCCGCGACATCGCGCGACTCGAAGCCGAGCAACGCGAATCACAAAACGAACTCGAATCGCTGTCGGGCGAGTTGAAATCTTTGCAAGAGCGCATCGAGAGCGCGAAAACCGAGTGCGAAGCGCGCACCGGGGAGCGCGAAGCCACCGAACGCGAAGAGCGCGGCGCGCGCGAAACGCTCGCCCGTTGGCGCGTCGTGTGGGAAGTGTGGGAAGCCGCGCGCCACCAGAAATCCGAGGAAGAACGGGTCAAGCTTTTGGAAACCCTGGCGCAAGAAGTCGCGGGCGCCCGCGTCGAACTCGGTTCGTGCCGCGACGCGCCAACGGAGGTCGAACTGCGCGCTCTGCGCCGCGATTTTGAAACGCTGGAAGCGTTGCAACGCGAAGCGAGTCGGGGCTTGCAAATCTCGGTTGAAGGCCGCGCGCGCTCCTCGTTTCGCTTCAAGGCCGACAAAGGTGCCGCGCAAAGCGTGGCCCTGCGCGAGGGCGCGCGCGAACTGCTGGGCGCGCAATCGTTGGCGGCGCTCGATATTCCCGATTTTGGCCTCGTCAAAATCAAGTCGGGCGCGCGCGGCGCCGTCGATTTGCTTTTGCAAATCGAGGAACTGGGCGCCAATGTAGGCGCTCGACTGGCCAACTGGAACCTCGCTTTGGACGAGTTGCCCGCTTGTCTGGATGAACTCGACCAGGCGCGAACCGAGCGCGACCGGGCGCGCCGCGTGTTGGACGAATGCGCGCGCCGTTTGGAAGACGAAGAAGCGCGCGGCGGCACTTTAGTTCAGGCTCACAAACGAGCGCAGGACGCGCACCTCGAAGTTGAAGCTCGCCGCGCCGAAGCGAAACGCTTTCAAGAAGCGCTCAAGTTTTCCGGCCTGCGCCGCGCCGATGTGCGCCAAAAAGTCGCCGAAGCGGGCGAACTCGAATCCCTCGCTTCATCCAACGCAACACGGGCGCGCAACGCTTTTGAGCGCGCCGCACACGAGTTGCGGGCGCTTGAAGGCGAGTGGAACCGCGCCTCCAACCGGCCCGATTTGCTGCGCTCTCAAATCGAATCGCGCGCCCTTCAATTAGGGCGACTGCGCGATGATGGCTTAGATGACGAAGCGCGTTTGCTGGCGCACCGCGAAGGGCAAGAGCGCGCCATCAAAGCGGAAATGGCCGTGGCTCGCGCGCAGTCCGAACGCGCCGAACTGGGCAACAGCGTGGATAAATTCAAAGTCGAAGCCGCGCGCCGCGAATCGGTTCGGCTCCAAGAAGACCGCTCGCGTATCGAACAAACCCTCGCCGCCAAACGCCGCGACCTGTTCCATTTGTGTGAGCAAGACCCCGAAACGCGCCGCGACGAACTCGATGCGGCCATCGAACGACTCGAACCGCTCGTCGCAGAACACGAAGCGCGGCTTCGCGGTTTGGCTTTGCTTTGCGCCGCGATGGAATTGCAACGCGCGCGCTTAGGCCGTGATTTGGCCGGGCCGCTCAACTCGAAACTTGGCCCGTGGCTGTCGAAGTTGCGCGGCAAAGACACGCATCTGATTTTCTCAGATGATGGCGCAAAACTTCTGCGCGTTCGCACACAGGAAGGCGACTCGCTCATCGAACTGCCATTTTCCGAACATTCCGAAGGCATGAAAGAACAAGTCGCGTTCGCCCTGCGTTTGCTTCTGGCCCAAAAAGCTGTGTCCCGCTTGCCGAGCAAACGCGGCCCAGTCGTGCTCGATGACCCGTTCACCCAGTCCGATTCGAGTCGCCGCGCGGGACTTGGCGAAGTGCTGGGCGAGGCGCTGCAATCGCTGCAAATCGTGTTAGTGACGTGCCACGCCGCGCCGATTTTGGATGGGCGAGAGGTGAATTTGATTAAGCTGGGCGAATGGGACGAACCAAACGTGGAAGTTGAAAACGGGAATGCGGAAGAACCGAAGAAAGCTAAACAGCCGAAAAGGGAGATCGCCACGCAGGTCGTGACGGATGAAGTGGAAACGCTGGCGCTGTTTTAGGGTGCAAATCACGCCCTCTTTTGTGAGTGCTTCTTCGACTTGGCCAGCGCGGTTTTACTCGAAAATTTCGCTTATTCGTTCCTCGAATTCATCGAAGTCACGTTCTTCTTCCTCTTCGCTTCGCGCTCGCATCGGTTGCTTGGCGTTGTCGAGCATCTCCAACGCGAAATGTGCAGCGCTCACGTTGCTCTCTTCGAGAACAGAACGCGATTCATTTTCTCGTTCGGGAAACCAGCCGAGCGACCACAACGCCATTTTTTGCGTTTTCAGTTCGACCTCTCCGCCCGATAGACGGAGAAAGATGGGGAAAGCGCTGGCTTGAACGCGCTCGTAAAGTTCATCTTCGAAATCATCTGATTCATCGTCCCCCTTTGGCAAACCACGCCGAAAGCCAAAGGGATAGAAAGATGTGGGATCGCCTAACGCAATGGCTACAAGATAATTCACCATTTCCGCGCGCCCCTGCGACAGATGTTCCAGCAGTTCAACCAGAAACGGAACGGCCACCGATGTCGCCTCATAACGTGACCCTTGATGATAAAGGTTGCCCCACACCTGATACATCGCGCCCTCAAATCTTTCCGGTTCGAGCAATTGCAACAGCAAATCGGGAACATCGCCTGCCTTGCCGTAAGCGTGGTTCAGCTTGTTCCAATTGACAACGCGCAGACGCACTTCGAATTCTTCTTTCCAAGTAGTAACTGCCATAGCTTCAACTCACCGCTTCCAACACGCCATACCTCGCCGCCGCTTCCAGCGCCTCGTCCCAGATTCCTTCGAGTTCGGCGAAGGTATTGATGCGGCACAAACGGTCGCGCAGGCGCGCGCTTTCGGGCATTCCTTTGGAATACCACGCCGCGTGTTTGCGCATTTCCTGCATCGCGGTGTGTTCGCCCTTGAGTCCCATCAACTCGCGCGCGTGCCAGCGCGCTGTCGCCACTTTTTCTTCGAGCGTCGGTTCAACGGCCTGCGCGCCGCTTTCTAAATACGCCACGATTTGCGCGAACAAAAACGGGTTGCCCATCGCGGCGCGGCCGATCATCACGGCGTCGCAACCGGTCTGCTCGAACATCTGCTTCGCGCTTGGCCCGTCGAACACGTCGCCGCAACCGATGACCGGGATCGAAACCGATTCTTTGACGCGGGCAATCACCGACCAATCGGAATGGCCGGTGAACGCTTGCTTGGCCGTTCGCGGGTGAATTGTTACGGCTACGGCGCCGACATCTTGAGCGCGGCGCGCCACTTCGGGCGCCGTGATGGAATCGGAATCCCAACCGGCGCGCATTTTTACGGTGACGGGCACGTTGTATTGAGCGGCGCCTTCCACAGTCGCGCGGATGATTTGTTCGGCGAGTTCGGGCGTGCGGAGCAGCAAACAGCCCGCGCCGCATTTGGCGATTTTGGCGACCGAGCAACCCATGTTGATGTCGATGGCATCGGGTTTGGAGGCCGCAATGCGCGCGGCGGCTTCGCGCATCATGGCGGGATCGGCGCCGAAAATCTGCACCGCGACGGGCCGCTCTTCTTCGGAAAAATACGCGAGTTGCCGCGTTTTCTCCTGCGACCGTTCGCCGCCCATCACAAGTGCCGCCGATGAAACGAGTTCCGACCAACTCATGCCTGCGCCGTATCTGCGGCACAAACGGCGGTAGGGTTCACTCGTGATGCCCGCCATCGGCGCTAAGACGATGTTGGTGTCGGCGACGATGGTTTGGTCAAAGGGCGTGGGGATTTCGAGGGGTTGTAACATGAGGAGAAGTTTAGGGCGCGAGTGAGAAAGTCTCCAGAACAGGCGCTAAATCTTCAGCTTTTAGGACGCCAACTGTTATGCTGTTCGCGCTCGTCTCCTGCCATTCTCTGTGGCTCAACTCTTTCCATGGACACCTCTTCCACTCACTTCGCACTGCGTCCTTTTGATGGCTGGCGCATCGAACACATCGGGTTCGCTTCGCCCCGCCACGTCGAGCTATATTCCTACGACGAAGGTGAGCTTTGGCCCGGCCAGTTCCGCGTCGAAACGCTGTTTTGCGGGCTGTCGAGCGGAACGGAACTGACACACTTTCTCGGCACCAACCCCTACTTCGCGGCGCGCTGGGACGGGTGGAAAAAGCTCTTCGTCGATGGCGATGGCCACGACGACTACCCGATGCGCTTTTCGGGTTATATGCAGGTCGGGCGCGTCGTGGCAACGCGCTTTGATGGCGTGCGCGAAGGGGAAATCGTGGCGATGAGCTACGGTCACAAAGGTGGGCACACGGTCAATTCGTGGGAGGAACTGTGGTTTTCCCTGCCTCCTGAACTCGATCCGGTGCTGGGCATTTACGCCGCGCAAATGGGGCCGATTTGTGCCAACGGGATTTTGCACGCCGACGAAGAAGCCTTTGGGGGCGCGGCACTTGAGTTCGGTTGCGGCGTGCGCGGCCAAAGCGTGTTCGTGGGCGGAACGGGCGTCGTCGGCTTTTTGACAGCCTTGATGTGCCAACGCGCCGGGGCTAGAGAAGTCGCCATCGCCGGACGAAACGCGGCTAAGCTACGAGTTGCCGAGCAGTTGGGCTTGATTCCCCTCGACACAACGCGCGGGGATGTGGGCGATTGGTGCAAAACGCGCTGGCACGACGGGCAGGGCACGCGCGGCGCCGATGTCGCGTTTCAATGCACCGGCTCAGACGAAATGTTGTCGCACTGCTTGCGCGTTTTGGCGCCGCAACGCGCGGTGATTGATCTGGGTTTCTATCAAGGCGGCGCGGGACAAGTGCAGTTCGGGCGCGAGTTTCATCACAACGGACTCAAACACATCTGCGCGCAAATCGAACGCGTGCCGCGCAAACTGAGCGCGCAGTGGGACAGACGACGACTCGTGGCGCAAACGCTGGAATTTCTAAAATCGGATGGTGAGGCGATCAAAAAGCATCTGCTAACCCACAGGTTTCGCTTTGACGACGCGCAAAGCGCCTTTGATTTGTTGGCGAGCGGAAGTGATGCTTTGCAAGTTGTTCTCAACTGCGAGGCGAAGTTTGGATAGTGGACGCGGCACCCATGCTGTTGCTTTGCTTCCCTTTGTTCCTTGGTGCAAGCGAGAGCGCCTTTGTGGGTGAGTGCCTCGTTCAAATCGCCATAGGCGCATCAGTAATCCGATAGCATTGCGTTCTCACTCGATAGCGTGACGTTCTGAATAAGGTATTCATAGAAGCGTTCTCGCTTGCACTAAGGAACAGAGTGAAACGGAAAACTCCTTTCAACTTCGAGCCAAAGTGCGACCCTTTTAGGTCGTGTCGATTGCACTTCCGACCAATCTTTGTTTTGATGAATCAACTTCCCAAACGCCTCGCCTTTTTCTGCGACTCCCTCGAACCAAGCGGCGTCGGGCGCGTGATCGAAACGCTCGCTCGCCATCTGCACTCGCGCGGATACGAGTTGTTTCTCGTGTGCGATTCGGGGGCGGGCGCCGATGGATTGTGGACGCGCCTCGCGCCGCACATCCGCGACGGCGTTCGCTTACGGCTGCGTTTTTCGCAAGACCACGAGGCCCGCGCGCTCCTCGTTTCGAAGTTGCGCGAGTGGGAAATCGAGGTGTTCCACAATCACATCGGCATCGCGTGGGAAGGGCACATGGGAACGCTTGCGGCGCGCGAAGCGGGCGTTCCGCTTCTGGTTTCGACCGAGCATCTGCCCAATTTCCCGACCTGGGTCGAAAAATTGGGCGGCAAACGCGAGATCAACCGGCATCTCGACGCGGTTTTCGCGGTTTCTCAAAGCGTGCGGCGTTCTCATCTGGAAGCAGGTTTGGCGACGCCCTCGCAAATCGAGGTGGTTCCCAATGGCGTCGAAGAGTTCCCCTTTGACGAGTCGCAGCGCGAACCTCTGCGACGCGAGGTGCGCCAGGAAATCGGCATCGCGCCTGAAGCGCCGCTGGCCTTGTTTTGCGGGCGATTGGTCGAGCAAAAAGACCCGTATGCACTGTTCGATTGCTTCGCCCTGTCGAACCGAACCGACGCGCATTTGCTCGTCGTAGGAGACGGGCCGTTGCGCGCGCACTGCCAAAACCGGGCGCGGGAAAACGGCGTGGAAGCGCGCGTTCATTTTCTGGGCGAACGCGCCGATGTCGCGCGATTGATGGGCGCAAGCGACGCCTTCATCTTGCCATCGCGTTTCGAGGGAATGCCGCTCGCGGTTTTGGAAGCGATGGCGGCGGGCCTTCCCGTTGTGGCGTGCGATGCGCCCGGCACGCGCGATTGCGTGCGGCACGAAGAAAGCGGTTTTCTGGCGGGCCTACGCGATGTTCGGGGTTTGGCATCGGGAATCGAACGCGCCCTGAGCGAAGAGGGCTTTCGCTGGGGCAAAGCGGGCCGCGCGCTGTTTTGCGAGCGGTTCCAGGCGAGCGACTTCGCCGCGCGACAGGAAGCGGCGTATCGACGGGCCTGGGAATCGCGCCGCGCGGCCAAGCCCAAGCCCCAACGCATCGTGTGGGTGTTCGCGTGGCTGGTCGTTGGCGGCGAAGAAACCGAGGTTCGATTGCTCGCCCAATACCTCGACCCGACCAAATACGCGCTTGAAGTTGTGGCTTGTTTTCGCAGTGACGGGATGCCCGACCAAACGCACGCGCAACTCGAACAACTCGGCGTTCCCATCGACCGCGCGCCTTATGCCATGTCCTTCGAGGAAACAGTCAAATACCTGAGCCACCGTTTGGCAGGAGCCGACTTAATCATCGCTTCGCAAAACGTGCAGGACGTGTTTCCGGCGCTTGAACAAATGGAAGCGCGAGGTGAAGCCGTTCCGCCACTTATCGAACACGGCGGATTGGTCGAAGAAGCCCGCGGCTCGAAGCGGTTCACCTCGCGCTATATCGGCGTGTGTGATTCGATTCGCAATACGGCGGCGCTCTTGATGCCAGGCGGCGAGCATCAGGCGCTTGCGCTTCCGTCGATGGTGGATTTGCGCGAGTTTTCGCCGTCACACCGAACCGAAGTTCGCTCGGCGTGGCGCCAACAATTCGGCTGGGACGAAGACGCTTTTGTCGCGGGTTGGGTCGGGAGATTGGATCGCAAAAAGCGCGTCGAAGATTTCGTTCGCGCCGCGAGTCTGGTTCGCCAAACGCGGCCCGGCGCGCGGTTTTTGATTGTCGGCGGCCCGGATGCCTTTATGCCGCAATACGAGCGCGAACTCCATGAACTGTCGCGGGAACTCGGCGCGCAGGGCGCTCTCCAATTTTTGGGCGACCGCGCCGATGTGCCGCAGCTTCTTTCGGGAATGGACGCATTGTGTTGGCTGTCGCGCGACGAGGGAATGCCGCACATCATCTCCGAAGCGGGCGCGGCGCGTCTGCCCGTCGTAGCGACGCGCGACAACGGCTCGCTCGAACAAATCGAAGATAGATTTTCTGGTTTGTTCGTGCCTCACGAATCACCGCGCGAAGTCGCGGCGCGTTTGGTTGAACTGATGGACGATGCCGCTTTGCGCGCGCACTTAGGCGGAAATTTGCGTCGCAAAGTCGAACGCGAATATGGTGCGGAAGCCCTCACAAAGAAATGGGAAAAGGTGTTCGAGGATGTGTTGAACGAACTATAGGGACTAACCTTGCCTTCGCCCTCTTGTTGCTCCCGATTCAAAACAAATGAGACGTTAACCGAGCAGTAGTAGGGCAAACACAAGGTTAGTCCCTACAGTTCGTTCAATTCATCGTGCTTATACTTCCCTTCTTCCCACCGCTTCAACTCATTATCAAATAGTTGTTCGTAGTTTGATGGATAATCGGGAAAACGCTGTTTGAACCGTTCGTAGTCTTTCAAAAAGATACTATTTGAACCCTTGGAAATGAAATCGAGTGTAGTTGGCCTTATGTAGACGTTCTGCCAAAGCGCCTGCTCGTTGGCTCCGTTGGTATTGCTCCAACACTTTTCGAAGGTTCCAACTGACTTTGCTCTATCGAAGGGCGCCAATGTCCGACATCGCCCAGTAAAGCAAATGGCGATACGCCCGCTTGCGCCCTTCATTCATGGCGCGCTTCCCAGATGAGTCGTAAGCCCTGCAACGTCAGATCGCCCTCGACGCGCTCGATTTGCGGAACAAACGGCGCGATGAGTTCGGCCAATCCGCCCGTCGCCAGAACCAGCGGCTTCACGTTCTCGCGTTCTTCGACTTCACCTGCAACGCGCACGACGAGTTCTTTGGTCAAGCCCGCGTAACCGAACACAAGTCCTGCTTGAACCGAGTGCGCGGTGTTGGTAGCGAGGGCGCATGGCGGCGCCTGTAGTTCGACGCGCGGCAACTTCGCAGCAGCGCGAAACAGCGCATCCGACGAAATTCCAATGCCCGGCGCAATTGCGCCGCCCAAATACGTGCCATCAAGAGAAACAGCATCCACGGTGGTCGCCGTTCCAAAATCGGCGACCACAACGGGGCGCCCGTCCGCCATTTTCCATGCGGCGAACCCGTTGACCAGACGGTCGGCGCCCACAGCTTGCGGGTCGTCGTAGCCGTTTTTCAATCCTTGGAACTCGCGCCCGACTTCGAGCGGTTCTATGCCCAGATACTCGCGCCCGAAATGGCGCGCAGAAGGGCTAAGTGATGGCACGACCGAGCACACGCACAGCCCGCGAATCGAGTCGAAGGCAACGCCGCGCGCGCCCAACGCCGAAAAAAGCAGCGCGCCCAACTCATCGCCCGTCGCATCGCGCCGCGTGGCCAATCGCCATGTGCGCGTTAAAGTCGCGCCGTCGAACAAACCGGCGGTGATGTTGGTGTTGCCAATGTCGAGGGTTAACAGCATGATTTAGCCGCGAAAAAATGCGAAAGGGTTGGCCGCTCGAACAAAAAAAACAGGGGATTGATTGGTTGTTCCTTGCTTCTCTTTGAGTTCGAGCGGCCAACCCTTTCGTGTTTTTTCGTGGCCAAAGAATCACTCCTTCGATTCGGGGACAGCTTCTGCCGCCGCTTCAAAACCGGCTTTGGTGTGCTTGCCGTCGCAAAAAGGTTTGTTGGCCGAAGCGCCGCAACGACAGATCGAAAAGGCGTTGAGATTGGCTGGTTCGACGGGCGTGCCGTCGTTCCAGGCGATTTGCAGTTCGCCCGATTCGATGAGTTCGCGCGCGCCTTGGATGCGCAAGGGGCCATTACGGGCGACGGTGAGTTTGAGTTTGGGTTCGTTCATTGGAGTTGCTCGAAAGCGGGTTCGAGTTTGACTTTTCCGATGTGAACGCGCAGCAAATCGGCGCGCAGCGTTCGGCGCTCTATCGGGTTGAGTTCGCGCGAATGCAAAACGCTCAGGTAGTCGGGCCGCGCCCACACGCTGAGTTCGTTGAACCGTTGACGCGACAAGCCTTTCATCCAGCCTAGCTCGTGGCCCAAGCGAAGCAGGGACAACGCTTCAAGCGCCTCGTCGCCGCCCACGCGCAGGGCGTAGCGCAAGATGCCATAAGCGCGGCCAATGGCGTCGCGCGCTTCAAGCGGGCGTTCGATGCGCAGCCGTTCGCGCGCCGCGCGCTCGCGTCCGACGATCTCGCGCGCGGCGCCTTCGATTTCAAAGGCGATTTCGCGTTCGTCTTGGCCCAGCGTGCACTGGTTCGACAGTTGTTCGATGTGGCCCGCGATGCCCGATCCTTCGCCGGTTGTGCCGCGCAATTGAAAGCCGCATTCGTTCGCCCAGGCGCGCGCTGCGTCGAGTTCACCGAGCAGCCACAGCGCGGGCAAATAGAGCATCGCCGAGGCGCGCAGTCCGGTTCCGGCGTTGGTCGGGCAGGCCGTCAAAAAGCCGAACTGTTGGTCGAAGGCAAAGGCGCTGTTGCCATCGAAGTGCGCTTCCAGCGCATCATCCATCGTGTCGCAGATTTGAAGCGCCGCGTCGAGTTGCAAACCTGGCAACACGCAGCCCAAGCGTAGATGATCTTCTTCGTTGACCAGAACCGAAAACGCGCCATCGGAAGTTGTGACAAGGGCGCGGCCCACAACGCCTTGGATGTGCTCGCGCGACGACAAATGGCGATCTACCAGCGAGCGCCTCTCGAACGGTGTGAATTCTTCTAAACCCAGCACGAGCAATGAGGCCGGAGCCGAAGTCGCCACTTCGGAAAGTGCCGCCAGAACGCGTTCACGCACTTGCAAAAGTTCGGAAGGTGAAGCGCGATGGGGAAAGGGAAAGCGCGCGAAGTTGCGTGCCAATCGCACGCGCGACGACAAGACGACATCGCCGTCGCGCCCGCCACGCTTCATCCAGCGCGCGGTTTTATCAAGTCGAGAAAGAAGCAGAGGAGACATAGGATGGGGAACAGGCAGGTGCCCTTTGGGAGAGAGGACACGGGAAAGGGCGCTTCAGTTCAGCGCACAAGTGGCGTTCGGGTTGCACCACTATCCCCTGTTTCCTCGTCCCTGTTCCCCCTTAAAATAGGCTGGACGACACGAGTTTGATTTTGTCGCGCAGGCTGGCGGCTTCTTCGTAGCGTTCGGTGCGCACGGCTTCGGCGAGACGGTTTTGCAGCAGTTGCAACTGGTGGTCGCGGCGCTGGCGCAGATGTTCCAAACGCAGCACTCGCTTTTGCGCGGCGCGGGGCGACTTGCCCTGATGATGCGGCGCGCGCTGCACGTATTCCAGCAGAAGTGCGAGCGAGGCGGGAAACGTGGCGTAGCACCGTGAACAGCCCGCACGCTCGTCCAAACCGATGCGCTTCCAACTCGCGCCGCAACCGGGACACACGGCGTCCGCTTCGCCGCCCACGGCTTGCAGAACTTGAAACAAGTTGGCTTTGGGCGCGCTGTCGGGCGCGCCGTCTTCGATCAAAGGCGCCAAGAAATCGCCCTCGTCATCGTCATCGAAGGGGTCTTCGTCCCACTCGGCTTCCTCGTCACGCGCAAAACACGCGTCCATGAGCGCATCGAGCGGCGCGCCCGCGATGTGATCGTCCAACTCCTCATTCCCGGCATCGCTTTGGAATTCCTTCTCATCGCCGCTTTCGGCTGTGTCGTGCGACTCGTCGCCCAGGGATTCGTCTTCCTCTGTGGGAAAACCGGTGACCAGGCTATCGCCTATCATCATGCTGAACAACCAGCCTCCTTGGGCACGCGCGCACGTCGCGCACAACTGCGTTTTGATTTTCTGCGTTCCAACGGTTCGCGTAATGGTCACGCGGGCGACCCGCAGGCCGCACTCTTCGCACAGGGTTTCAAGCACGTATTTCCAGAAAACGCGCGGCCCCGTCAGGTTCCAATTCAGAAGGCAAAGGGCAAGTGACAAATAGCAAAAGAGCAGGTTTGCCCCAGACTTCTTTCGCCACTTGCCCTTCGCCTTGATTTACCAAAAAAGCCATAAGGCCCAGCCATAAATGGCTGGGGATATAAGGCTTTGTCGAACGCAGTTCGACGTTGTGTTGCAGCTCTGAGGTTGTCACCGTAAAATGGACAGTGAACCGCGAGGTTTGGAGTCTTGATAATTTGGTTTCGGGCGTTGCAGAGTAGCAAGCGTTAATCCGGCTCTGCGTAAAAATCAAACGGTAACTCCGTAAACAACAAGCGTGGGATTACACACTTTCGGTTGAAATTCCGTAGAAGCCCCATGATTTATCATGGGGAGTAGTCACCAAACCGGTTCGCCTTCGGAGTTGCGCAGTTGCGAATACGCGCTGATCAATTGCTTGGTTGTGTTTCCGGGTTGGCCATCGCCGATTATGCGCATGTCGATGGTGGTCACGGGCACGACTTCGGCGCCGCTTCCGGTCAAAAACGCTTCGTGCGCGTTGTAAAGGTCGAAGAGCGTCAGGTTCTTCTCGACGACTTTGAGGCCCAGCCCTTCGCCCAGTTCCATCACGGCGTCGCGCGTGATGCCTTCGAGGGCGCCCGCTGTGATGGGTGGCGTGCGCAACTCGATTTTGCCGCGCAAATCTTCGTGCACGATGAAGATGTTGTCCGCCGAACACTCGGCGACAAACCCTTGTTCGTTGAGCATGATGCATTCGGGCACGCCCGCGCGGATGCACTCGATTTTCGCCAGGATGTTGTTCAAGTAGTTGAGCGACTTGATTTGCGGACTCAGCACGTCGGGCCGGTTGCGCCGTGTGGCGACGGTAATAACAGTCATGCCTTGCTCGTAGACCTCGCTCGGATACAACTTGATGCCGTCAGCGATGATGATCGTCGACGGTTTGGGACAGTTGCGCGGGTCAAGTCCCAGGTCGCCCGCGCCGCGACTGAAAATCGCGCGGATGTAGCCGTTCTCCATCCGGTTGGCCGCCACGGTTTGCTCGGTCGCGGCCTTCATTTCGGCTTTAGTCAGCGGCGGGTCAAGCCAGATCGCTTTGGCCGAGCGGTAAAGCCTGTGGAGGTGCGCGTCGTGGCGAAAAATGCGGCGATTGTAAACGCGTAGTCCTTCAAACACGCCGTCGCCGTAGAGAAAACCGTGATCGTAAACGGAAACTTTGGCTTCGCGTGCGGGCACGAGTTGCCCGTCGAGAAAGATTTGCAGTTCGGGATTCATCAGCCCGCGAGTTTAAACTTCCGCTCATGACCAGTCCGAATTTGGAGGAGAGACTTTACACAGAAGAAGAATATCTGGCTTTTGAAGAAGCCAGCGACATCAAACACGAGTTCTGGTTGGGCCGCATCACCGCGATGGCGGGCGCCAAAGACAACCACAATAGCTTGACCGCGCAAGCGGTGACGGCCATCAATCGCCGTTTGGATGACTCGCTCTGTTAGGCGACGGGCAGCGATCAACGCGTCAAAGTTGAATCCGAAGACGGCTATTTTTACCCCGATATGATTGTTCGATGCGAAGATGTGCGCTGGGGTGACAAGTCGCACGTGACGCTTCTCAATCCTCATGCTCTCATTGAGTTGCTTTCGGCTTCGACAGGCGCGCGCGACTGGGGGATCAAACTTCCGGTTTATAAACGCATTCCAGAACTGCTCGACTATCTGCTCGTGTCGCAAAGCCGCGTTTACATCGAACACTTTCGCCGCGTGGACGCCGACACATGGGAAAACAGGTCTTACAACCGCCGTGCCCAGATGATCCGCTTTGGGTTTCACGACCTCGAAATTCCTGTCGGCGAAATCTATCGCCGCGTCGATGTCCCCGAACAATTCGCTCTATGGGACGAAAACGACGGCTGATTTCCAACTCGTTCTGGCAAGCAACTCAAAAAATGGGACTTGGTGCCCGCTCTACGAGTCGAGACAAACACATGGATCTGAAGTGGATGACGCGGGCGCTTCGCTCGCGCAATTACAAGCTGTTCTTTTGCGGCCAGATCGTCTCGCTCGTTGGCAACTGGATGACAAGCGTTGCGTTGAGTTGGCTGGTTTACAAACTCACCGGCTCGACGCTTTTGCTGGGAACGGTTGCGTTTGTGAGTCAAATTCCGGCGCTTTTGCTTGGCCCGTTCGCGGGCGTGTGGATCGACCGCTTGAACCGCTTGCGCGTGCTCAAGTGGACGCAAACCGCCGCGATGCTTCAATCGTTTGCGCTGGCTTTGCTCACGCTGAGTCATCGCATCACCGTCAGAGATATTTTGATTTTGGGCGCCATTCAAGGCGCTATCAACGCGCTCGATATGCCCGCGCGCCAAGCGTTTGTGGTGCAGATGGTCGAAGACAAAGCCGACTTACCCAACGCCATCGCGCTCAACTCGTCGATGGTCAACGCGGCGCGCTTGGTCGGGCCAGCCCTGGCGGGCGCCATCATCGCCGTGTCAGGCGAAGGGTGGTGCTTTTTGCTCGACGGGTTTTCCTATTTGGCTGTGTTGGCCTCGATGTTCTTCATGCGCGTCGCGCCGCAACCCGCGCCCAAGAACCTGATGGCGCCCCTGGCGGCATTCAAAGACGGCTGGGCTTACGTGTCGCACTTCGCGCCGGTTCGCGCGATTTTGTTGCTCATGGCGAGCGTGACGCTGTTGTCGCTACCTTACGCTGTGCTGATGCCCGCCGTCGCCACCAAGGTTTTGCACGGCGACTCGCACGCGTTGGGCTATTTGATGGGGGCATCGGGCGTCGGCGCGCTGTGCGGCGCGCTATTTTTGGCCTCGCGCAAATCGGTTTTAGGGCTGGGCCGCATCATTCCGCTTGCCACTTGCACACTTGGCATCGGGCTGATCGCATTCTCGCTTTCCAGCCATTTGTGGCTGTCGATTGCGCTCATGCCGCTCGCCGGGTTTGGATTCATGGTGCAGATGGCGTCATGCAACACGCTGATGCAAACGCTTGTGCCCGACGAAAAACGCGGGCGCGCCATGTCGTTTTTTGCGATGTCTTTTCAAGGCACCATGCCCTTTGGTTCGCTGTTCGCGGGCGCCCTGTCGAACCAGTTCGGCCCGATGCCCACGATTTTCATTTCCGGCGTGTGCGCCCTGTTCGTCGCCGCCGCGTTCTTTTTCCATCTCCCTTCGCTTCGAGACGATGTGCGCACGATTTACCAAGCCAAAGGCATTTTGTCCCCAGAAATCGCGGGCGTAGCGAACGCCTCAACACTTGCGAGCGAAGTGGGCCGCTGAACCTGTTTCCTCTGGGGTGCTGTAGGGGCGAAGCTTGTCTTTGCCCTTTTGATGTAACAAATGTATTACAAATGAAGCGAGAACCAAGCCGGAAGCGGGCAAAGACAAGCTTCGCACCTACAGCACCTTGGGCAAACACCCTTTTAAGCTCCCAGAAACCGATAAGCCGCGCGGAACTGCTTTTTCGCGTCGCGTTCAACAACGAACCCGTGTCCCGGCAAAATGCGCCTGAAATCCCAGCGGGAGATCGTCTCGATTTGCGCGCGTTCTTTCGAGCGGTCGCCAAAGCGCATCAAATTGCGCTCGAAGCGGCTCGGCCCGAAGCTTCGTCCTATGTCGTTCAAGCGCGCGACAACTCGTCCCAAAGGCTTTGTCTGGCGCGGCAGATGAAACCCTACATCAGTAAGAATCAGCGTCCCGCTCGCGCGATGGCAGACCACCCATTCCCGAAATCCTTTGGCGCCGTCAAACAATAGCGAATCAAATTCTTCGTTCCACTGATCGGGAAACGATTCGAGAGTCTCGTGCGGCACACCGGACAGCTTCTTTTCGCTCTCAGGTAGCGCCCACACCGTCGCATCGGGGAAGCGGCGCGCGAACTGACCGACCTGCGTGGTGTGAAAGGTATTCGGCACCACGATGTCGGTCACTTTGCCCTGAGCCTTGAGCGCCGTTTCCTCGTCGGCTTCCAGTTGAAAGGGCGAATACACCCACAAATCGCCGTTTTTGCGGCGCACAATCGTCATGCGGGCGCCCATTTGCAGGCCCATAAAGCGGAACGGTTGTTCGACAACGAACAAATCGGGCGTGAGAACGCGGAACATGAAGCGCGACGCATGGCAAATGAGTGGCCCGAAGGCCAAACTCAAAGCATGACCGCCGCGCCGCAAATCGAACTCGCAACCGAAGACCAATACTTCGCTATCGAGGAACGCTCCCCAACCAAACACGAGTTCTGGCACGGACACATCGTCGCAATGGCCGGAGCCGCACCGCGCCACAACCTCATCACCACGCGCGTTGTAATAGCGCTTGCTAACCGTTTGGCCGATACGAGTTGTGAAGTGACTTCAAGTGACCAGAAAATCAAAGCCGAAGATCAAGTTTTTGCTTTTCCCGATGTCGTGGTCTGGTGTGAAGACGCCCAGTTCGACTCGCGCCGTCCCCACGTTTTGCTCAATCCCCACATCTTGGTGGAAATCCTTTCGCCCTCAACTCGAAACGCCGACTGGGGCGCCAAACTCGCGGCTTATCAAACACTGCCTTGGCTCCTCGATTACCTCATCGTGTGGCCCGACATGGTGCGAGTCGAACATTACGCGCGCCAAAACGAGACCGACTGGCGCTTTCGCCGCTTGCTGAACCGAAACCAAATCATCGATTTCACGGCGCAATCTCTTTTCATTCCCGTCGAGGAGTTCTACCGCCGTTTGGATGTGCCCGAAGGTGTGTTGAATTTGGAACTGCCGTTTGAAGAAGACGAGGAATGAAAAACGCCCCGCGAATTTCGATTCGCGGGGCGTTTTTTAATGTCAGCAATGGCAACTTAAAGCCAATCAACAAGCTCTGCATTTTGGATGAGCCGCCGAAACGAGTAGCCCTTCCAAGGGGCGAACTGGGGCACGAGGAACCAGAACCAAATGTCCCGTGAGAAGTCCGTTTGAAACCGGTCATCTTTGTCGGTAAAGCCCCGCGTCCAATCCGCGCTGAAGACAGCTTCCTCCCCATGAGTGCTTGATGTGTATCGCTTCACACTCAAACCCAAGTTCCTTAAAAACACCGTTTTTTCCTTGTTGGGTTCATCGCGGAGTTCTGGCTGAGGAAGAAAATCTGCTTTATGGTCGTCGGATAAATCTGAGTAAGTCAATGTTTGAAGTGACAATACTTTCGATTTAAGGGGTGGCCCTTCACCAATGTAGTCGGAAGCGTTGGGCGAGTAGTCGAGAAGAACACGCTTGCTGTCCTTGCTCCAACGCGGGTTGTAAATCGAGGCGTAATCGGTGCTACCCGCGTCCGCTGTTTTCGCAGCGGGTAAAGCAACCGCTTCCCCGTTGACATCCACAATACCAAAGGAAATAGAACCGTCGCCAAAACTGCGGCTTGTGCCTTTGCGGACGAACGCAATGCTTTTTCCGTTGGGACTCCACTGTGGCGCGAAGCAGGCTTCGCCCTGCGCCAAAAGTCGTTTTTCTTTTCCATCCCAGCGCATGACCCAGATTTGGCCGCTGCTGCTCTCCGATTCAACATACTCGTAAGCAATTAAAGAACGGTCGGGACTCCATGCGATGCTCGTGGAGTCAAAGTGGAACGTCACGCCATTGGGAGTTAAGGACGCCTTCGCCGGGTAAAACAAATCCTTGAAAAGCAAATGTTTTTGCCGAGTTCGTGGATCAACGCACCAAACGTCGCGGCCTTGAATGTAGGCGACTTGCCCTCGAATTTTCTCTGGTGGCAGTGGAACAGCTTTGACAACTGCCGTTTGAGTTGAACGTTTCGCTCTGGCATGAGGAGCGGCAAGCACAGGGCACAGACAAAACCCGCACAACGTGAAAATGAAGAACCAGCGCATCCCAAATAAGAACGCCGCGCAAAATCGAAGTTCCACGCGGCGCCTATCTAATATGAACTGAATTTAAAACTTCGCAATCTCTTCCCACTTGCCCGAATTCTGCGACTTTTCAACGGTATCCAACACGAGGTTGTTATACGCGCCGGTGCGAAAATCCGCTTGCGGTGACACACCCTGAGCGTGACCTTGCAACAAGTCGTGAACCGTGTTGATGAAGGTGTGTTCGTAGCCGATGATGTGTCCGGCGGGCCAATACACGCCGGAATACGGCTGGTCATTTTCGTTGACGTTGATGGTGCGAAAACCCTGTCTGTCCGATTTGTCTTCGGTCGAGAAGTATTCGAGTTCGTTCATGCGCTCGAAGTTGAAGGACAGCGTGCCTTTCTCGCCGTTGATTTCAAACGTGTTGAAGTTGCGGTGCCCCGGCGCGAAACGACTCGCCTCGAAGACGCCCATTGCGCCGTTTTCAAAGCGTCCGAGCCATGCGGTCGCATCGTCAACGGTGACTTCGCCCATCTCTTGTGTCGCCTGCGCAGTCAAACCTTCGCTTCCTGTGGTGGCGGCTTGCAAAGGGCGCTGTTTGACGAAGGTTTCGGTCATGCCGCACAGACTTGTCAAATCGCCCACAAGAAAGTTGGACAAATCGAGGATGTGCGCGCCGATGTCGCCCAGCGTGCCACTTCCGGCGATTTCTTTTTGCAAGCGCCACACAAGCGGGAAGTTGGGGTCGGCGATCCAGTCTTGGAGGTATCGCGCCCGGAAATGGTAGATGCGGCCCAGATCGCCCGATTCGACGATGCGCTTAGCGAGGGCAATGGCCGGAACGCGGCGATAGTTGAAGCACACCATGTTGACGACTTTGGCGGTTTCAACGGCATCGAGCATCGCTTTGGCGTCGGCGAAGGTGTTGCCCAGCGGCTTTTCGCAGAACACGGTTTTTCCGGCGCGCGCGGCGTAAATCGCCATTTCGCGGTGCTCGTTGCCGGGGGTCGAGATGTCGATGATGTCGATGTCCGGGCGGTCGATGAGCTTTTTCCAATCGGTTTCGCTCGATTTCCAGCCGAACTGAGCGGCGGCGCGTTCGACGTTTTGGGAGTTGCGCCCGCAGATGGCGGTCATTTCGGGTTCGACTTCGAGATCGTCGAAAAACTTGCCGACCTGACGATAAGCGTTCGAGTGCGTTTTGCCCATAAAGGCGTAACCGATGAGGCCAATGCCGACTTTTTTCTTGGTCATATTGTGTTCCTTTGGAAGCGGGAAAAGGTTAGCAAGGCACGGCGAAAACTTCACTGTAAAGGCGCGGAGACGCAGAGAAAACAAAAATAAAATCTCTGTGTCTCTGTGGCGAGTTGATTAGCGGCAAAGTCCCGCCACGAAATCCCCTTTGTTATCAAGCAGGTTTTGCGAAGGCAAAAGGGCTTTCGTTCCGGGTCTGCGCGCGAGCGGCACGCCACCGTTGTTAATTCCATCCGGCCCGACGCTCCACAACTTGTAAGTTGCGCCTTTGGGTTGGTAAAAGAGCGGTTTGCCGTCGTTGTAAACGTCGGTTGGAATCGCTTTCAAAAATCCGGGAACAAGCGTCGAAAGTGCGGGCGCCGCCGTTTTGCTTTGTGCAATATAGGCGCGAAGGGCGAGGCGCAAAAGTAACATCTTGTTGCTGGTGCTGTAGCGCGCTTCGTTCATGACGAAACGGTCTGTGGCTCCTGTCAACTCTTGAGTGAAGGCATCGGGATTAGTTGGCCAAATAGGAATCCGAGATTGAGAATAAGGCCGTTTCGCGTTGGCGATTCCGGCATCAAGCAACCGATTCATATTGGTGTATACAGTTTGTTTCGAGATGATCTGGCGTTGCCAGACTTGAGAAAAACTCTCTTGGGTATCATTGAAAATCGTTTGCTGTTGTCGTGCCCAAGAGCCGCGCCAGTTGTTTGTGGCAAAGCTGCGTCGTAATTCGATGAGGCTGTCGCGTTTATTCACTAAAAGCGTTTGTGCAGCGGTTGGCTCGTGAGAAAGCAACGTTTCCAATCGCCGCGCGGCAATGCGGGCTTCGTCGGCGCTCAGCGAGTTGATGGTTTTGTTCCAGTCATCGAGCGGAGAGCGCGCAATCGCCATCATCGCAATACCAACGAGGCGCGCAATCAAACCGCCGTCGCGCATTGTGTCCTGCGCCATTTGCATTCCATCGAGCGTGCTCATGGTGGCGCGCATCGGCTGCTTGGCCATCTGATGGGTGCGACTTCGGGCGCTGATGTCGCGCGCGAGTTGGCGCAGCGTGCTCCAATTGCCCATCGGCTTAACCGAATACTCCGGCGCCATTGACGGCGTTTTCAAGCCCTGGTTGAAGAGCGCGAAGGTTTTGGCGTTGGTCTTGAGCCACAAATTGCGGCGCGCGAGCGAATAGTTTTTCAAGGCATATGCTGAACCAGGCACATAAACCCTTGGGTCGGACGCCGGATCAACTTCGGGCTTGAAACGAAAGGTCGCTTTGGCGGCAGCAACGTAAAAGTCGTAGCCGTTGGGTTTGGGACGCGGCACGGTGGGCGGAATGCTCCAGTTCGGCTCGGCGTCGCGCCCGTCCGACACGAAAACAATCGCGCCGAGCGGAACGAGAGCGAGCGTGCAAAGGAGAAACAGCGATCTCTCAGCTTTGGACAAAGGACGACGGGAAGACATACCTTTGATGTTAAGTCAAAGTGCGACGGGTGTGACATACGGCCCTTCGGGAATGACGACGACGCGCGCATCGAAGCCGTGTTTCTGGCGCGCGGTTTCCAACGCTTCTTCAACACTTGATGCGGGCGACAGCAACAACGAGCTGAGAACATCGGGCGAAAGGCCATCCGAGACGATGAGAATCTGGCCCGCGTGCTTTAAGGCCAGCATCATTTCTTGCAATTGCCACTGGTCGATTTGCGTCGGATTGCTCGAAATGCGCTCGATGAACTCATCAACCGCAGACAACGAACGACACATCCGAGAAAATTCCGGGCCGCCGATACCTTCGCTCAGGCTCGCGGCGATGATGAGCGTTCCGCCGCGTTGCAACGCGGGCAGAGCGCAGACCATGCCTTTCACGCACTGATAAAACGTGGTGTCGAGTGGATAACCGGCGGAAGTTGTGACGACAATTGGCGCGGGAACGACCGCGACTTTAGCGCTCTGATCTACCCATTCGATGCCCTTTTGATGCGCGGCTTCCAGGTCGCCGGAAAACACGCCGGTGATGCGGCGCTCTTCATCGAGCGTGACGTTGCAAATGAAATCGCAGCCGACCTTTTTCGCCACAGCGAGGCTCATCGCGTGAATCGGGTTGTTTGTCAAGTTCCCGGCGCGCGCGTTCGCGTCGCCGATCATCCCCGCCGAGTGGAACCCCAAGATGGTCTGGGCCGAGGCGATGCCGGGGCAAATCACTTTGCGCCCGCCCGAATAACCCGCCATGAAGTGCGGCTCTAAAAGTCCGGTCGTGATTTTTAAATCCGCCCGAAGGTAGTGCGAGTTGAGCGCAACCCGCGCGCTTTGATCCTCGCCAAACCGAACTTCGCCTAAGTCTGTCATCGCCTGTTCGTCGCGCGCGTCGTGATTTTCGAAGCGATAGTTGTGGAACAGAAAGTCGCCGACCATTTCGCGCAGTTCCTCGCCCCAGTTCGGGCGATGCAGCCCCGTTGCGACTAAGAAGGTGATGTTTTCGCGCTTGATGCCCGCCTCTTCAAGTGTTTCGACCATCGGGCGCAAAATCGCTTGGTTGGGAACGGGGCGCGTCACGTCGCAAAGCAGGATGCAAGCCGTTTGTTTGCCGCGCGCCAGTTGGCCTAATGGTTGAGTTCCAATCGGGTTCTCGAACGAGGCGCGGATGGCGGCATCAGGATTCGGAAGTGGCGCGAGCGGATGCAAATGGAGCAACTCGACTTGGAGGTCGGGCGGCAAATCAAGTGAAAGTCCGCTTCGTCCGTAGCGGAGCGCGATGGGCATAACGCGCAGTGTATGAGGCGTCTTCATCCGAGAACGCGAAGCGTGAGCGAGTGCCTTTGTTCCACGCGCTGAAAGCGCATTCTACAGATGATGACGCTTCGCGCTCTGGATAATGCACTCGCTCACGCTTCGCGTTCTCGGATGAAGACGTTCGCAGATTTCTACTTTTGGATGCGTTCTTCGATCATGCGCGAGTTGTCGAGTTCGCGCACGATGGCGCGCGCGGCGGCTTGAAAGCCGTAGCGCGACAGGCTGGTGCCTTCGTGTTGTTCCCAGAAACGGCGCACTGATTCCCCGGTTTTGACGCGCTTGTCGATTTCGGCTCCGATGTCGGCGATGGGCCAGCCTTCGTCTTCGGCAATCGAACGCGCTTCATCCAAAAACACTTTCACGCCATCGGCAAAGCGGGCGCGTGTGGCTTTGCTGGTGCCGATGAAAAGCGGGTTGCCTTCCAAAAAGCGGTCGCGCGGCGGCGGCGCGGCCACGCAAAAGAGAATTTTCGCGGTCGTTGTGCGCTCGATTTCTTCCCACACGCGGCGCAGCAAATCGCGGTATTCCGACAGGCCTTCCGGCCCATCCCAAAACTGCGAATACGCGCACGACTCCAAGACAACCAGGCGCGGATTGGCAAACGACAGCGCGGGCCACGACTTTCCACCGTGCTCGAACGGCACGCAAACGCGATACAACGCGTTGCCCACGCGCGCGCCCTCGACGCCGAAGTTGCCGATGTCAAACGTCGAGTGCGTGTAAAGCCGCGCCAGTTCGTCCCTTAACTCGTCGCACCCGTTCCAGCGCGCAAACTGCGAATCGCCCAGCAGCGACAGCGAAAATTCATTCATTCGTTGTCCCGCTTATGCGATGTTTTCGCCGCTTGAACGCGTCTCGCTCCGCACAGCCGAGCGCGCTACTCCGCTTTATCGCTTGAATCGTCGGGATTACGGATGGCCTTTCGTGACATCTATTCATTTATAAGCACGGCACCCGTAAGCCAGCAACGTTTTTGGAAGAGCATTGTAGGGATGCAACCTTCGCACATTCGAGGTGTTATCATACCTGTGCATTACCTGGGTTACAACATTTTCAGAAACTTGAGTAGCCGCGACGATACTCGGATCCTTCTGAATCTCCACCGATATTGTAAAAATTCAAGATGCTTCGTCTTCTATCATACAGCATCGTTCCACTGTCTGTATCTCCATCCAAACTGTCACTCCAAGTCACTCTGAATCTGGAAGATGTTTTGTGTATGGAAAGATGACGCAACAAGAGAAAGTGGATTGAAACCAACTGTATTGAAGTTGGGGCTCCAACAACCAAGCTGCACTTCTATATTGTCGGCCAACGCTTGTTGGACGAGCAGAGCCAGGCAGATAAATATGAACTTCATATTATAGCGATAGGCTCTAACGTGTGCCAGTAATGCAGCATTACTTCTCTTGAACGACAGTTTTGCCACGCGCGAAGTGGCGACCGACTTCGATGATCTCCACTAAAGCTGTGCCTCCCTGCGCTTCGGGAATGGCGTTCAGCGCCACAAGCGTTTCGCCCAGCACGGCAAATTGCGGTGACTGGCGCGGATAAACGGGCCACTTCAAATTGAGCAGCATCATCGCTCCGACGCTTAGATCGCGCGCCAGAGGAAGCGAGGGCAAGATGCGCTCGAAGCGAACGTCTTCTTCGTCGAGTTCTTCATCGACGCGCAAACGAAGGCGCGCGCCGGTTTGCGTTTCGAGTTGTTCGAGCCATTCGCCCTCGTCTCCTAAAATCGCGCATGCCGTTTCGGGATGAGCAACGATGAGCACGCCCGTTCCTGCGTTTTGCAGCGCGACCTGGCGCGCGCGGCGCCTCGCTTCGACGCCCAGCGTTTCTCCTTTGGGAATGAAACCGGTGCCTTTGCAACGCGGGCACGCCTGGCCGAGCAGCTTTTGCAACGACTGACCTTCGCGGCGCCGCGTCATTTCAACTAAGCCCGACGGCGAGATTTGCACGATGCGCGTGCGCCCGCGATCTTCTTTGAGAGCCGCTTCGAGGGTGTTGAGCACGCGCACGCGGTCGCGGGTCTTTTCCATGTCGATGAAATCCACGGCGATCACGCCGCCCAAATCGCGCAGTCGCAGTTGCCGCGCGATTTCATCGACGGCACCCAGATTGACTTGAAGCGCCGTGTCGTCCAGCCCTTTTTTGCTCACGTGCGAGCCGGAGTTGACATCGATAGCGGTGAGGGCTTCGGCTTCGTCGATAGCCAAACTGCCGCCGCCCGCAAGCAGCACGACGCGTCCGCCCGCGATGCGCGCGTCGCCTTCAATGCCAAAACGTTCGAAAAGCGGCGTCGCTTCGGTGTAAAGCTGAACCACGCGCGAAAGCGATGGCGCAAAAGCACGCACTTGAGAAACAAACGCATCGAACACCAAGCGCGAATCGAGGTAAACCGCGCTCACATCCTCGCTCAGGCGGTCGCGCGCCAAACGGCCCAACAGCCCCAAGTCTTCGTGAATCAAAGAGGGCGCATTGGCATCACGTCCCTGCGCTTGAAGCGCCGCGAGTTGGCGGCTCAGCGTCGCCACATCGGTGGCGAGCATGGGTTCGCTCATGCCTTCGGCTTCGGTGCGGATGATGAGACCGTGATCGAGTGGGCGCAACCTGTCGGCGATGCGGCGAAGCCTGGCGCGTTCTTCTTCCGACTCGATGCGCCGCGAAACGCCCGTCGTTTGCGAGCCGACCACCAAAATCGCGGCGCGTCCGGACAGTGACAAGCGGGTAGAAACGCGCGCACCTTTGGTGCCTACCGGAGGCCGCGCGACTTGAACCAGGATTTCTTCGCCCGGCTTGAGAAGCGAGCCAATCGAGGCGCCGTTTTCGCCGCCGATGATGTCGCCGACATACAAAAGAGCGTTGCGCTTGAGTCCGATAGACACAAATGCGGCGTCCATTCCGGGCACGATGTTTTCGACGCGGCCCTTGTAAATCGAGCCTAAAAGCCGCACGTCGCGTTCGATGTCGAGGTCGAACAAGCGCCCGTCGCGCACTTCGGCGACGCGGGTTTCGGGCGCTTCAACATTGACAAGGAACAAACGCGACATAAACGGACGGGCCGCCAAGTGTAGTCACTGGCGCAGTGGCAGATGGAGTCGTCAACCAAAACAGGGAACAGGAGTGCCTTGCGTAACTGGCTACACATCGGGCGCTACATGCAACGCGCCCGACGTTTTCACTGTTCATTTGGATAAGCAGAAGCGCTAAACCAAAAGCCGCCCGAACAAAAGTTCGGACGGCTTTGGACGCGGGATGCGATTTACATTTTCTGGGTGTCGTCTTGAACGGTGACACGCCCTGTGGTGCCTTTGTTGACTTCGAGTTCTTCGCGGCGCACGGTGTCCGAGATCGTCTTTTGCTCGGTCGTCATGCGCTTTTCAACTTCGACTTCGCCAGTAACCGAGGTGGTCTTGCTGACCTGCGCGACTTCTTCGGAAATCGGCACAACGATGGTTTGGCCTTCGCCGATGACTGCGCCGCGAGCGTCGCCGCCCGAAACGGAGGTCTGGTGGATGATGACTTCCTCGTGCTCCAGAGAAACCGGCACATTGACCTGCTCGGTGACAACGCGCTTGCCGATTTCGACTTCGCCGATCTGACGAACCTGTTTATCGACGTGTAGCTCCTCTTCCATCAACTGAACGCGCATCCGGTCGTTTTCGGGCATCGCGTTGTAATCGGTGCGCGAAACTGAGCGGCCTTCGTGTGTGCCATAAGGACGCGTGGCGTAGTCGCCGCCGGTCAATTGAGCGTAAGAGGTGTTCGTCGTGCTGGTGGTGCCCGCGTGAACATCAGGGGTGGTTCCTGTCATGATACCGGGCGTGTTGCCCATATTGGATGTGCTCATAGAAGTTTCTGCTGTGGCTTCGCCTGCGTCGCCCGCAACGCCGCCTGCGAGTGACCCCAATGTTCCGCCAACGACGGCTCCAACCGGGCCACCAACAGCGGCGCCGATGGTGCCGCCGATCAGGGCTCCGGTGCCAAGACCGGCTTTGCCCGCGCCGGTGTGCGCTTCGTCGCCGGTTACGACGTTGTGGCCGCCAGCATCGACATCGGTGCCGCCAGCGTAGGAACCGCGCTCATAGTCGCCAGAAGCAGTCGCACCGCTCATGCCAGTGGTGCCCATATGAACATCCGGTGTTGTGCCGTAGTTGCCGGAAGTTCCAACGCGTTCGCCGCTCTTGAGAGTAGCACCGTCGCCGACACCAGAAACGGTGTTGTCGTTGTCGACGGCATCAACAGCAGCAACCGCGGCGCCGGAAGCGCCCGCGCCGAGCAAGCCGCCAACAACTGCACCGATTACCGTTCCGATGGGGCCAATTACCGAACCGGCCGCTGCACCGACGGCTACGCCGCCAAGTCCGCCCAGTGCCGCGCCTTTGGCCGCGTCGCCGGAAGTGTTGTCATCAATGCCGTGTTGCACGGCGTCGTCATTACGAATGTCACTCATGATTTGTTTGTCCTCTTTGTTTTTCGATTTGGCGCGAGCGCGAAAAACAAAATGGCTTGCGCTGCGTCGCCCCTCATCAAAAGCAAGCGTGATGCCACCAACCCGCATTTGAACCGGCAATCTTGAAAAGTCAGGAAAGTCCCGCTCCCCTTCCTACTTTGCCGCACGCAGGAACTCAGACAAGGTCTTCACGCTCATCTTCCAACCCAGAACAGCTTCGGCTTCTTCGCCCCGCTTCCAAATTTGCGGCACAAACGGACTCCCTACGCTGTATTTGGCCACGACTTCCTCGTTCAACAAATCCGCATCCCACACTACGAGCGTGCCCACCGCGAAGTAATCAGCACGTTTTTGCGCCATCTCGCGTTTGGCCTGCGGTTTATAATCACTTCTTCCGCTTGCGGGTCTTCCGCTTGCGGGAGAGTGGGCGCTCGGTGACGCGGGGCAAACGCTGCCAGTGCGCCAACGAAACCGAAAAGCATTCTTCATAATTCAAGCAAGCCAATAGGCGCGCGCAAGTCAAGAGCAAAAAGAGCCGTTAACAATTCGCCCTTCCCCATTCTCGAAATTTTCTCAAACTGGGGCGCTCATGCTTGGCCCGTATGAATGGTCGCAAACCGTTCGCATCTTGTGGAATCTGACTCGCTTTTCGCGCGAAATGAATCGCTTTGAAGCGCCGCTTCAAAGCATCCCGCCCGAACTGTGCCCCTCCGCCTCGAACGGTGAATTTGATTATGGCGAAGAAAATCATGCCCATTTTCGCGCCACCTTTCCGCAAAACGAAACCGGCGCATCGCTCCGAAACCGTCCCGCCATTTTGTTTTCCGGCGGCGGCGGCGACGATGGCACCGGCTATTACTTGCTCGCGCGGCACTGGGCGTCTCACGGGTTCGTGGTTTTGCAGCCCAAGCACGCTGATGCTTTCTCGCGCCACTTCGACGCCACGGGGCACTACCTGTCAGCCCAACGTCACACGACGTGGGATGTTTGGGGACTGGCGCTGTGCGAGCCGCGCCCCTGGCGCGCGCGCTGCGAAGACCTGAGCGGCCTGCTCGATGAAGTCGGCGATTTCGACGGGCGCGTGAACACTTCGCGCATCGGCGTGGGCGGCTACTCGTTTGGCGCACACGTGGCGTGTTTGCTGGGCGGCGTGCGCTTTCGGGCGCGCGGCGTTTGTTTTCGCTCGCGCGACCCGCGCATCAAAGCCGTGCTCAATATGGCCAGTGAAGGCGGCGTTTTGGCCCAGCCCAAAGGCGTGTGGCGGGGCCTCGAAGTGCCGATGCTTCTCGTGACGGGCGAGCGCGACCGCACGGTTTGGGGCGAAGATTTTCGCGCCAAGCTGCGAGAAGTCGAACTGGCGCCCCAAAATTTAGTTCAAATCCGCGTCATCCCCGGCGCCAACCACTTCTCGTTTGTTGGGCGCCTGTTTGAAACCATTCCCGATTTGTCGAAAATTCATCCGGCGGACATCGCGGCGCAAAAAGCGATTTTCGCCGTCGTCAAAGGCGCGACGACCAGGTTTTGGCAGCAGCAGTTGGGCTAAATTAACAAGTGCCATCTCGAATCCATACGCCGCAACGAAGCAAAGTCCTGAGGCGGATGAGTCGTCCCGGAAGAGCGACTTCGGTGGGTTGAGGCGAATCCATCACGTTAGAGCGTTTGCTGAACCAGGATCGACAACTCAAAATGACACGGAATCATTGCGTGCCACAACTCAGTCACAGTCAGGCTCGACCGCAGACGATTTTCGTCCTCATTTCCTGGTCATGTCTGTTCTAAAGATTGTTATGTTCTTTCACTCCCGGCGCCCCGCGTGCCCTTTTTTGCTGGGTGCCACCGCGATCTTGCTCTCGCTTGCGCCCGCGCACGCTCAGGCGCCTGTTCCCGCGTCCGTTGGCGCGGCCAACAAAGCTGAACTCGTGAATTTGGTTCACGAATTTCAGGGCAACACGATTTGGTCTTCCAAACTGATCGGAACATTCAAGTGGAATTTGTCGGCTGCGGCGTGGAAACTCATGCTCAGCCCGGCAGGTGTGAATGGCGTCTCCTACTTGTCGAAAGACGCTGGCAACTACATCAAGGCCCAAGGCGGCGGCGACCTGGATCGGGTCGAGGAATCCAACAGCAGCGACCGCCAAAGCTCCCAAGGCGAAGTTGATCGCTTGATCGCGCAGTCCAAAACCAAATTTTCCTTCACGATGGAAGCGACCCAGCCCAAACTTTCGCCTGCACAAGGCAGCCTGATGTTGAATTATCTGGCCGTTGTCGCCGGATTCCTCGATCGGGGCGATTGGACGCCGCGCGGCGGACGCGCGAACATCAAATTGGTCTTCAGTTGCACTGCCAAAGACGTTGCCGTGACGACCTCCAAAGACGCGACCAATTTCACCATCATCGCGCCGCTCAAAGAACCCTCTGACTGGGGCGGAAAGATCGAAAGGGGACTCAAGCGCGGCGGAAAATAGATCGCACGTTGCAATATGGAGCGCCTGCGGTGGCTAAACAAAACACTTGATGGCGCTTCGCGTTCACGGTGACGCCGTAAAATCTCCCCATGCAATTTTTGCCCAATCGCGGCGTTACTGCACCGCGCGGCTTTCAAGTGGGCGCTGCCCGCGCAGGAATCAAAACGCAGGGTTTGGACTTGGCGCTTCTGGTCGCCGATGGGGGCGCCACATGCGCGGGCGTGTTCACGACTTCGCAGGTCAAAGCCGCGCCTGTTCTGGTTTCGGCGGCGCATCTTTCCGGGGGGCAACCGCGCGCTGTCGTGGTTAACGCCGGAAACGCCAACTGTTGCACCGGCGAAGTGGGCCTTGCCAACGCGCGCCGAATGTGCGATTTAGCGGCGAGCCAACTTGGACTTGACGCGCGCGACGTTTTGGTGTGTTCAACGGGCATCATCGGCCATCCTTTGCCAATCGCCAAAATCGAATGCGCATTAAATGAGATGACGCTCGATGCTTCCGATGAAGACGCCGCGCGCGCCTTTATGACGACGGACACAGTGCCCAAATTCATCGCGGCGCAAACGCAAATCGACGGACAAACCGTGACGGTCGGCGGGCAATGCAAGGGAGTCGGCATGATCGGCCCGAACATGGCGCCGCTCCAGCTTCACGGCACGATGCTCGCGTTTTTAACAACTGACGCGAAAATCGACGCGCCGCGCCTGCAACGCTTGCTTGAATCGGCGGTTGCACGCTCCTTTAATTCGGTGACGGTCGATGGCGACATGAGCACCAACGATAGCGCGATTCTGCTGGCATCGGGCGCCGCGCAAATCGAAATTACCGACGGAAACGAAACAGAATTCGCGGGGTTACTTGGCGCGGTTTGCATCGAACTCGCAAAGAAAATCGCGCGCGACGGCGAAGGTGCGACGCGCCTGATTCAAATCGAAGTCGCAGGAACAGCCACCGAATCTGACGCGCGGCGCATCGCGCTGTCCATCGCCAATTCGCCACTCGTCAAAACCGCGATTTTCGGACGCGACCCGAACTGGGGCCGCATCGCAATGGCGGCGGGCAAAGCGGGCGTCCCGTTCGACGCGCAAAAACTCTCTTTTTCCTTGGGCGAAGTCGAGTTGTTCCGCGACGGCGAACCGCTATCCTTCGATTTGCTCCAAGCCGAAGCACAACTCGCAAACGAAGAGGTGTTCATCCGCTTGCAACTGGGCGAAGGAACTGCCAACTGGACGGCGTGGACGTGCGACTTTTCGTATGACTACGTGAAAATCAACGCCGAATACCACACTTGAAACTGAAAAATCGTTTGTCAGCGAGCGTATTGTTCGGAGCACGAAGCGTCACCTTCTCAAAGGTGCGTCTGCGATGTTTATACTAATGCACTCGCTGACAAACGATTTTTCAAACAACCAACATCATGCGACCACTCATTTCACTGCAACTTTACACCGTGCGCGATCATCTCGCACAAGACGAACTGGGAACTCTGGAAACCATTTCCGCCATCGGCTACGAGGGCGTCGAAATCGGTTACAATTCGTCCGAAGCGTTCCTTTCCAAGTGTGCCGAACTGAGTCTGGAAATCACTGGAATACATGCGGGTTTGGACGCGCTACAAAACGATTTGGACGGCGTGATCGCTTACGCCAAGAAAATCGGCAACGAGTTCGTGGTTCTTTCTTGGGTGGGTGAAGAACATCGCCGTGATGCCGCCGCGTGGCAACAAACCGCGCAAACCTTGGCCGCCATCGGCGCGAAATTGCGCCAGAACGAGTTGCGCTTGCTCTACCACAACCACGATTTCGAGTTTCAAAAGTTCAACGGCGAATACGGCCTCGACATCCTGTTCCAATACGCGCCCGAAGAAGATTTGGGAGCCGAACTCGACACGTATTGGGTTCAAAAAGGCGGCGCTAATCCCGTCGAATACATCGAACGCTACGCTTCACGTTTGCCGCTGTTGCACATCAAAGACATGACGCCAGACGGCGACTTTGCCGAAATCGGGCAGGGCGTCTTGAGCTGGCCCTCGATCTTCGCCGCCGCCGAGCGCGCAGGCGTGTTGGTTTACGTCGTCGAACAAGACAAATGCGCGGGCGATTCCTTCGATTCCATTCGGATGTCGTTGGAGAATTTGAAGGCGATGGGCAAGATTTAGGCTCTCGCAAAGACACAAAGGCACGAAGAGACGATTCTCTTCGCGCTTTTGGTTGCCGTAGACAACGACCAATCTCACCCGCCGCCGAAGCTGTAGGCGGTCGGGTGCAGCGCCTCATCTGTTGGACTTGTGGTTGTTCATCGGGCGAGGGGCAGAGCGCGATGCAGCGCCAGAGGCACCTTTGGGTTGACCTTGATAACAAGAAGAACGCGCCCTCGCTCGGTGTTCATCATCTCGAACAGTCTCCTGAAGCCCTTGATGAAGAGGTGACTTCGCAGACATGAGGAAGAAGAGCATGAACACCACAGACACAACCACCCACACAAGCACCGACACACTTCAAGAACCCGTTTGCATCGGCCTGGACGTGAGCCGCGACACCCTCGACACGTGCCT
>JAABUM010000928.1_pt1 | contig 46902 bp, 79 predicted proteins | sample 5559161 | NCBI WGS metagenome assembly JAABUM01 (sample SAMN10711868, study PRJNA513369) | rock metagenome | isolation source: Antarctica rocks | place: Antarctica: Victoria Land, Siegfried Peak nord
GACCAGCCAGCACAGCCTGTTTCGGCAGGCAAAACGATGTCGGAGCAGCGAGCTCACATTGGGCGTGGTGATGACTTGGTCCGGCACGGTGGTGGCGATGTTGCCGCCGGTCTCCGCCGCCAGGTCCACCGTCACAGAGCCGGGCTTCATGCTGGCCACCATTTCCTCGCTGAACAGGAGCGGCGCCTTCTTGCCTGTCAGGCAAGAATTCTGTCAGCCAATGGTTTATAGCAGGTCAAATAGGCGGCAAGCTGCACATTCGACCGTGTTGCCGGGCTGGTTTCGTGGAAATCAGCGCACAGCACACAATGTGCTCTGGAAGCTGGCGCGTCAGGCTGCTGATGCAATGCAGGGGGCCCTCACCAGGGATGAGCGCGGTGCTGATCAGAATGTCGATGTCCTTGCACTGCTCGGCAAACAGCGCCTGCGCCATGAAGTTTAGAGTTGAGCGTTGGCGCTCATGTCCAAAGACGGCACAAGGATAGGGATGTGAATGTTGTGCGGCAGAGGATGTGATCTGTGTGGCGAAAGGCAGGACTTGCCATCTCCGCCTCGATGAACTCCTTGCTCATCTCCTTGGCATCTGCAGCAGCAATCAAGAGAGAATCCAGGTCATGAGAGTCACAACATGGAGGGGTTGGTCACAACCCATCTATCTGCAAACCTGTACTTTGACAAGTGCACCACATGACGCAGCGAGGGAGACCCTCAGATGCGAAGCTACAGTCGACGTCTGAACATTGTAGTCGACATGCAGGGAATGCGAGACATGCAGAGGCGCACATCCGCCCTGGCCCTCGCCCGACTCCTCCAGTTCCACCGTCAGAAACTCAGCGCCCAGCGACTTGGCTTGTTCTGCAGTCGAGAGTACACACAAAGGTGGAACATCGCACGGAGAGATTTGGAACCAGACTCGACTTGTTCTCGTGTTCCGAAAATGACGGCTGCATGACATCATATTCAGTCACCCGAGCGGCAGCAATGTGCACGCATGCTGCTCCTGTGGAGTCAAGGAAACGGTAGCCGTGGAACAGCTCCACCAGATTCAACCGACAACCTGCCACGGCCGCACGGGTGTCAAACACCCTCACGATGGCGCCCATATTCTTCGCCGTTCCAATGGCTGAAAGGCCAGCTACGCCGCCGCCGATCACCAGCACCTTGGCGGGCGGGATGCGGCCAGCAGCCGTAATCTGGCCGCCAAAAAGGCGGCCAAACTGGTTCGCCGCCTCCACGACGGCCCTTCAACAAGCAGATCTGCAATCAGCTCGGCGAGCCAACGTATCCTGGCACATGCTCTTGATTGATGTTGCCAAAACGGCGCTTCCAAGGCAGGACGTGCTGGACAGGTCGCACAGCTGGCCGAATGCACCTGTAGCCGGCCACATTGGCCTGCGAGCTGAGGGCGTCAAACGTCTGCGCCCGGCTGAGCGTGCGCGGGATGCAGTCCAGCCCTGCACGCGCCAATGCAGCATCGCGGCATTGACTGATCGCTGTTGCAGACGCTGCAAAAGATGTCTGGCACAGACTTTGTTGCTACACAGCAGTTGAGGCAGGTCGCTGCTGCTGGCTCACCAAAGGAAGTCACTTTGGCGTCCTGCAGGCCCTTCACCAGGCCGCTGTTCTGGGCCGGGTACAGGAAGCTGATCGTGCTGCAGCATTCATGAATCCATGTCATCTCACGCTGTAATGACGGTCAGGTGCTTCAGCCAGAGCAGCGCAATACACACGCATCAGCAGACATTGGCGCCGCAAAGTTGCACATACCTGGCGCCCTGGCGCAGCTTTGGCACTTCCGACTTCAGGTCTGGCGGCCGCACCTACATCAGGAACAACTATTGCGTCAATCATTGATGTGCATCGGGCTCTTGTGGCATATTTGGAATTGCGCAGCAGCCCTTGCAGCCTTGGTTCCGGTCTGGTCAGGTCTGGTCTGAGCCAAAAGACGCCATGGCAATCATGTTCGTGTGGGCGAGTTGCTGCTGGGGTGCGACTTGATCAGGCATGGGGTGCTTCAGACGGGCACCTTCAGGACGATGTCCTGCTGCAGAGCAGTGCCGTCACCCAGCGTCGCGCCCGCTTCCTCGTACGCCACATCCTGCGGTCATTCGTAGATGTGTTGCAGGGCCGCTTGATCCGTTGTTCATGACAGATATTTCGCGGTGGCACAAGTATCTGCCGGCTCGGCGGTGACAACTCTTCTGGATCGCGGCATGGATCAACGTTGAGGCGAGACTGGTCAAGAGCGGCATAACGCAACAGAGGTTTGAACACGCACCGTGAACTTGGATGCCTCGCCGGCGCCGCTGTCCACAACGACGCCTTTGAAGCCCGCCTTCAGCAGCGCCGCGGCGCCGGCGGGACTGAGACCCACTCGGTTCTCGCCCTTGTAGGTCTCCTTGGGCACGCCGATCGTGAGCTCCTCATACGGCCTACCCTGCTTGCCGCCGCTGGTCTCGGTGGACTTGAGCCGCTGGCTGCCGAGGAAACGGCCAGTCAGCCGGCTGCCACACAAACGGCTAGACTTGCTGCTGACGGCGAAGAGCGCCAGCAGCGCCGAAGAGCGGCTCATGCTGGCGCGATCGGGAGGATGTGGTGCTCTCTACATCAATGCTGAGCTATAACGCTCGTATAATCTGAGCGGTGCGGGGCTACAGCGGCACTATGATAGCTGTTTCAAATGCTGATCCTAGCAATGAGTAGAGTGCAAACCAATCAATTGAATCGACAGTGAAAGATGGCTGCACAAGGCTATCGGCTTGTGCTGACTCGGCTCACAACGTCCACGTGAACGCACGCACCCTCACCAGGGTGATTACACTCCTGCGTCAAGCCAGCACGCGGCCGCCTCCCTGCAATGCAGTATTTGACGATACAGACACATTGATACAGCCAGGAAACGAGTGACACAAGGTGGCACCGATCAGGCAGGCCCCACACAGACATCATGTTGATGGCATTCACCCGGCGAGCGCTGCCGCTCTCCAGACAGCTGCTCTCAGCGTGCTTCACTTCGAGCAAGCCTGTCCTACAAGCCCATCTGCAGTCTGGTGCTGCAACAAGGCTTACCACACGCCCTCAGTGGAGTCAGCCAGCCGCATGCAGCTTCCTGACGCCGCAGCGGCGGCGGCGGCTGCCACAGTCGCACCTCCTGCACGGAGTCCGGCATCGAGAACTGTCTCAGCCTCATCGCAGCCTGCGCTGCTGCTCGACGCGTGCCGATGCAGCCCCTGCGGGCGCAGCATGGGATGAGACATGGCGCTCGTTGGTGGAGACCCTATGCAACAAGGTGCGACATTTCTGCGCCAGATCTGCACATGTGTCGTGCATGCTCGAACTTGTATGGGAGATGCTTACTGGAACATTCATGCTTTGCAGGGATATGCGGGTCCAGAGGGCGACGCTGCGGTGCACGGGGAGTGGGGCGCCGTGAAGCGCTCTGTGCTGGCCTTCTCGCGCCGCGCCGACCTGCTGTCCTCCATCAGCACGCCCAGCATCCAGGCGCTGGTGCAGACCGACCTGGCATACATCGACCGCAAGGTCAGTTTCAGGCATGTTGCCCGAGATGGGGAAGTGTGCCGTGCACATGCCGTCAGCGGTCTCCACTACTTTCCCGCGATGGCCAGAAGCAGATCCTCCTACATGTGCGGGCAGGTCAAGAATGCCAGGGACAGGCTGAGCCGCGTCGGCGGCAGCAGCCAGCTGGACCAGGGCAATGGGCCGCCCAGCTTCCAGGACGTCACGCGGCTGCTCATGGCGGTGCAGCTTGCGGGGCCCGACCGCACAGCAGGCAAGTTTTATATGATCACGTTTGTCTTGTTTCCAGATGAGCTCTGCCTCTAAAAGCCGGATGTCAACCTCCTCTGCAAGCAGGTCATGTGACCGCGAATGACCCTGACGCGAACTTGACATCAGCAGGCAAGGCTGATTGCCTGAAGTAAGGCTGACTGCCTGAACATCCACCCTGATGCAGCCAACGAGGCGGCGGGCGCCCCCGTGCTGCAGCAGGTCCTTGACCTGGCGAAGTCGCAGCCCCAGGCGCCAGTGACAGAGGCGGCGCCCGCAGCGGCAGCAGCGCCGCAGCGCAGAGCAGCCCCCAGGGCCGACCTTGGTGGCCGGCAGCCACCGGCGACGCAGCGAAATGGGAGGCCGCCGAAGCGGCGCAGGGCAGCAAAGCCATGGGAATGGGATCGGGACGCAACGCCACCAAGCAGGCCGGCGGCGGACCGGCCTGCGGCAGACGGGAGGGGCGCCAGGCGACCGCCTTGACGGTCAGCGGGGACCTGCAGCCAGACCAGGTGTGCAGCATGAGTGTAGGAGAAGCGCTGCATTCAAAAGTGCATTTTACTTTTGCATCCGCATCTTGCGCTGCTCCCGTCAGTTTGCTCGGCGGCGGGAGGCCTTGACTCCACGACCAAGGGACCCTTCACCAGTGCATTGCCGCCACCGCAGATGGCGCAGAAGACGTGTCGCTGCCTTGATGCCCGGAGTGAGCTGGGAAGCAGCGCAAATGTGCTGCTGACATTCTTCAAAGCACCACATGGTGCGCTGCTGGTGTCTCACTCGACTGAAATGTCCCGATGTCTGCTGTCGCATACATACGCCATTTCCTGTGTCTCCCAATGCTCTCGCCCAACTCCTCACGTATTACTGCTGTCCGCAACAGGACCGACTCGTGCGTGGCGCAGACGGCGATAAAGGGAAGCTGGCAGAGCGGCAGCGGCGTGAAACTGCCGTGTCTATGTTTACCGCGTGCCCCTATTGTTGGAAGCAGGTCTTAGCTTATGCGCCCGAATGAGGCCCGTGGCTCGGACGGTGACTCTAAGGCTTGGTCAATTCCAAGTCTTACACCGTTCTCTGGCTAGTTTACCAGATTTCTCCTCGTAATAAACCCTTCTGTATCTCTAGCAATCTACAGTGAGGCGGTATCATGTGCTGCTCCATTGCGTTGAACAGGTGGACCTCGGGTCTGGCCTGGTTTCTTGGGCCCACGTGTCCCAGGGGCCGACCGCCGATTATTCTGCTACGCGCGCTGGCCCGCCGACCCGTCAAAACGCAGACAGACTCGTGCATGTGGCCGCAGCCTTTGAAGTGCCGTTCTTTCACGAGATCTTTCTGGAACAGTCTGATTGCCAGCCTGTCAAAACTGTCAGGGTCTGCGTGAGCCGCTGCTTTGTACCCGAAGCCATTTCGTTGGTCGCGAGGCAGCTTCGGGTAAAAAATGTGAACGCCCGCATTCATGAGGTCAGAGGCACAGATCGGCAGTGCAGCGTGTCATGACCAGGCAGGCAGCAACAGCGCGCTCTGCCTGGGTTGCGCTGCTGACTGCGCTGGTTTTCGCAATCAGCCTTCCGCCGACACAACCAGCTGCGACAGAGGTAGATCCACCTGGGAGGCTGCGAATGCAAAACGCACAGTGCAAAAGAACGGCTGTCGTAGCCCTGTATCCACCAAATCTGCCTGTGGAATGCAGACTATCCAGGCAGCGGCGCGTCCAGCGGACACATCGATTCTGGCTGTTGCCGCGCTGCCGGTGCAGCGCAGGGCGCTTGCAGCCAATGACGGCGATGGCGCGCACGCCACACGCCTCTACCCAGGCCGGACGGTTCGAAGCAGCCTCGATCAGGTCGGCCACCTGGACGATCATTCGCAGCTTGCAGGCAGCCCGCGGGGTGCACCACTGGCAATTGCGGGACTGAAACCCGCAAGCGTCTCTGGCGCTGGCTGCACAAGATCCAACATTGGATCCACCAGTGTTGCGTTGTGGCTGATGCAGGGCGGCGGTGGTGATGTGTACGTCATTGGCAACACCATGGCGGGCACAACGCCGGATTTCTCGCTCACGCTGACATGGACCGGCGACAGCCCTGTGCACGCATTCTGCCGCCCGGCCACAAACACAGCTGCAGACACAGAGCCGCCAAAGCCCTTCGTCTGGACATCCAGTGATGCTCGTGACTGTCACTCTTCGTTGGCTGACATCTGTTGCTGCCATCACAGCCAGTGTGCATATGCTGTTCAGACTCGGCGTGTTGCAATGCGCTCCATGAACCCGGCAGCATCACCTTTCGAACGTTATTCTTTTGCCATGCTTGCAGGCGTCGATGTAGACAAAGCCACAGTGTTCATCCCTCGGGAGGCTGTCGAGTATTTTGAAGTTGTCAAGCAGCTGGGGAACCCGATTATTCTTTGCTCGGTGAGTGCCGCAGCTTGCTCAAGACGCTGGTTTTTAATTACATCTCGTCAATTTAGGGTCAAGTTGGGGTTGAACGATATGCCTGTGGCATGACACAGGTATTCAGCAGTAGTGCCGAGCAGCAGGTAGCGTACAGCGTGGTGCTTGAAGAGGACCTGCTGCCGCGGAATGCGGTTCCGTCGGAGCAGGTGGCTCTGGGCTGGATTTTCTTCAGGTGAGCATGTTTCTACTAGCTTTGTTAGGGGGACGGCAGCACAAACCCGTACTATGCTGGCATCGCCTTCTGCACTCCTGTCTTCCCACCCATGTTATTTAGTGTGCCTCTGGCTGCAGCTGCTGCCGCGGCCCCACGGCGTGCATGCAGTGGCGGGCGCAAAACGAACGGTACCATGCGCCGCCGTTTGCCGACTTCTGTTACATGCCCGGCAGTTCGTGCAACAGCGCAGGCAAGAACCGTTTTGCTGTGCCTCCCCTGCTGCATGCCTGAAGCATGCTGGACACCGGCCTGACTAGCTGATCACAACGCATCCCTCAAGGTCACTTACACGTGCGAGCTTGCTTGGCCCTGTGCCTGCAGGGCAGCTGCTGCGGCTGGACATGACAGGGTACGGGCTCACATGCGAGTTTCCTGGCATGGCCCTGGCGAACCTGCGAGAACTGCGGCAGCTGTACCTGGGCGGCAATCACCTCACGGTGCGCTCAGCAGCGCCCGCCGTGTACACCACCACTGAGTAACATGTCTCCAGGCGGCATGCAGACGTCATGCAGACATCATGCAGGCTCGCATACTGGCTGTAGAGCATGCAGGTGTATGATGCATTGACTTTTGCCCGTGCAGGGTCGCATCGGAGACGTCGCCAAGTCGCTGCACACGAGCAGCTCGCTGGCGGAGCTGAAATTGTTGGGCAACCGTATCGGCGGCGACTTTGGCGATGGCGGCGCGGACGTGCTGTGCGGCATGGCGCGCCGCTCCCTGACAGCCCTGGACCTGAGCCAGAATGCGATCCAAGGCTCGGTGCCGGCCTGCCTTCTCGACTCAGGTGTTTTGTGCCAGAATGGCGAGGGGCAAGCTGCCTTATTTGCTTTGCGTTCTTGTTACCGCAGCATTTGCTGCTGTGCTCAGTCATGCTAAAATGCAGGCATGCTTGCGCTCACTGATGCCGCTTCTGACATGCGTGTCTTGGGTTGCAGGCAGCATGATGGCGGAGTTGACCCTGGGTGCGCCTGACCCTGTGTAGACTGGTCACTGCCATTTGATGCTTCCATGGTACAAGTAGTGGCCGCGTCTTTGGACGTCGGTCGGACCATGACGAATCGTGTTGTGCAGGCGGAAACACGCTCAGCGGCACACTGTCGGATGTCATCCCATGGGGCGACTCCCGGCTGCACACACTCAACATCAGCAGGAACAGCATCTCAGGTGATCTTGTATGAAAATTTGCTGAACTGATGCGCATGACACAGGCGCTGTGCAGCGGCCAACAGCGGTGTCAGTCGGAGTCGCCACCTTCTCCAAACTACCTCGACAGGACGCCGCGCCATGTGCTGGTGGTGCAACTCTCATCAACGCAAACTGACGCTGTGTTGGCGGCGATGTGCAGGCACGCTGCCGCCGTCGCTGTCGAATGCGCCGCTCGCCGTGCTGGACGTGTCCCACAACCAGCTCGACGGCACACTGCCCCGCAGCTTCGACTCGCTGGAGGTCGCCGACCTGAGCAGCAATCGGCTCCAGGTTCGGTTGTTTTTTCAACTTCAGTTCCTCTATTGGCATTCGCACTGAATGTGTGATGCGCCAGCGCACATTCGCTTTGCCCTCAAAACCCTGTACTCTGTTCGTTTGGCTTGCGACTAGTATAAGCCTGTGCAGCGGCACAGAGGTTGACTACCTGCCAGCAAGCTGTCGAGTCAACAATTCTGCTCCTCCATCCGCGCAGGGCCAGCTCAAGGCCGTCGCCCTGGCGCCGAAGCTGACGGTCCTGCACGCGGCGCGCAACCGCTTCAGCGGCCTGCCGCCGGCCTACTACGAGCCGCACGGCAGGGTGCCCGCCGGCCTGCGGGTGTTTGACGTCGCGGACAACCTGCTGGCGGGGCGGTTCCCGGCCGCGCTGGCCGGTCATGAGCGGCTGGAGGTGCTGCGGCTCCAGGACAACTACTTCAAGTAAGTCTGTTCCATAGGGTTTGTATTGTAGGGTTTGCATCACATTGCCATGCAGCAAATCGTCGGAAACATATCATAATGTGCGGGTGTCTGAGCAGACTTGCTCAATCCTGAAGGATCTGCGTTCAACATGACAGCTGCTGTGACCCTGCTATCAGCCGCTGCCGTAGTTGCACTGCTGGGCTCATGCCTGGCAGGCGACGAGGCTACAAATGATGCATTGTCTACACACAGCATGACGTGTGACTCATCCGTGTCCATGTCTCCGCAGCGGGCCGCTGCTGGAGCCCTCTGCAGCTGTGCCCGCCTTTCCTGCAGTGCGCGTGCTCAACGTGTCCAACAACCTGCTGTCGGGCGTCGTCCCGGAGGCGTTGCAGTCCTCCGGCATGTTTCAGCTGGTGCGACGACCAATAACTGACATTCTCTGTGTGCTGCGATACATTACATCATGTGTTGCCATACCTCAGTGCTCTCATTATGCCGCGGAGTGCATGGATTCCAAGCACATATTCAGTACAGTTCCCGCACACAGCGAATGATCTCGATGCGCTGCTCTTCGGTGTCACATGCTGTGCATGGCTGCAGCCTGCCCGCACTGTGTGCGGCGAGGTACAGACCCACCTGCTGGATATGGCCGGCAACCAGCTGAAGGGTGCGCCGTGCTCTGCTGACGTGTCTGCCTTACAAGCGCAAATCATGGTCGCGTGCTCTTCTTGCTGATGAGCCGCACATTTGTTCCACCTGTCGGCGCATAACACGACTCCGTGCACTGTTGGTGTGTGCAGGCAAGGTGCCTGGCTTCTTCGACAAGGAGGAGCTGCCTGCTCAGCTGGTTGATGGCATCAGGCTGGCGGTGAGTATCTGTGCTGAGCGACCCCTCGTTGTGCGTCTGTTGCGGGGCGCTGGCAGATGCAGGGCCGCGACACTGACTATTTGTGCCCCTTGACTGCAGGGAAACAGCTTCAGCTGTCCGCTGTCTGCCGCGCTGAGCTACATCCCAGACATCAGCTGCGGCACGAAGCATCCCCAGAAGCCGCTGCCTCGCGGCATCGCGCTGCAGTGCGGCTCGATCACCCTGCCCAACATCCCATGGCCAAGCTTGCAAAACTGCCTGAGATCAATTGTCAGTGGACACTCAGCTAGGCATTGAATTAGCTCACACACCTGATGAAGTGCTGTTCATATTGGCAGGTTGGTGCGCAGCACACAAGACACCGCACTTGGCGCCGGCGCCTTGGCTGCTGCAGCGCTGTTCCTGCTGCTTGCCGTCGGTATGCTCGTCTGGCTTGGCCTGTGGATGTACATTCGATCCCTGCGCCGCCGTCGCTCCCACGGCGGGTGGGGGGTCCATCTCCTACAAGCTGACCTAGTTGCTGCAAGACTGCTTGCTCAACAGTGCAAGCCGCTCGCAATAATGCTCAAGCAGGCACACAATAGGTAGCATGTCTTACATCTGGCAGGTACAAGGAGCCGGCTTTGGCAGAAAATGGCGCGACTCAGTTCCCACTCGCATGGGAGCTGACAGACGGCAAGAAGCATAGGCAACAGCGCCACGATTCGGGGGATTTTTGGTAGATTACTATCACAGTTGTGCACCGCATGCACGAACAGCATTGTCGCTCGAAATTTGCATTCAGCGGTCAAATTGTGTGGCGGCAGCGTGTGTCTAGATACCTAGGTACACACGTGCGAGGAGACGAATCAGGAATCATCCAACAGGTCTCTGAGACGCTTACAGCAAAGCAAAGCTACGTCGGATTTGATATTCAGTGCCATTGTGCAATGTGAAGGCTGAATGGTAAATCAGGCAAAACCACCCTGTCCAACGCCTTCTACACTTCTCAGGTCAGGCATCCAGTCGGCAGAGCGGAGATTGTAAGCAGCTCGGCTCCAGAAGTTTCCGCCTGATTGTCGCCGCAGGACTGGGCACCAGGACCGGTTGCGCCGCCGACAAAACGCATCTGTGCGTCAAGGCCATGTGGCTCTCACGGAACAGCACGGTCCACACGTTCTTCCTTGCAGTGGCTGCCGCCGCCGCCGCCTCAGCAGCAGCTGCTGTTGCCGCCTAGGAGCTGCAGCATGCAGCCTTCTTGGCGGGGCCGCCGGGGGTATTGCCCACGCGGATGGTGTTGCCCGCGCCCGAGGCCGAAGGCGCATCCTGCGTCGCCGCCAGGCGCTGCATGATGTCCTTGGAGATGGACTGGAACACCTGCGATCGGGAAATTGCCCGGCGTCAGCGGGTGTGCCAAAAGGCAGTGCATCAAACTTAGGCTGTGCCAGCTGGGCGTTTGCGTCTGGCCTGGTCTGGCCAGCGATTATCATATGTCAGCGTGTCATTTGCAGGCGTGCACGCTCACCTCCTCCACATTGATGTTGCTCTTGGCGCTGGTCTCGAAAAATTTGATGCCAAACTCGTTCGCGAGCGCCTGGCCGCGGCTGAACGGCACCATCCGCTTGTGCTCGTCCATGTCGCACTTGTTGCCCACCAGGATCTGCGATTTGCAGACCAGGCTGCTCAGGTGAGAGGGCCCTGCAACTGATGCTTGCTGGCGCTGGACACATACTTCGGAGTCGGGCCTCCTCCTGTTTGCGCGACCTTGAACAAGAAGCAGGGACTTTCAGTGCTCATTGAACACAACAGATAGTCCTACCTTGTTCACGGTCGACGACGCGTGCGTCTCGATGTTCTTCATCCAGTTCCGCACGTTGTTGAAGGAGGCCTCGTCTGTGACATCGTACACCAGCAGGATGCCCATGGCTCCCCGGTAGTATGCTGCGCAAGTTTCCAACGTCATCTCGGCGGCATTCTCAGATCGCTTACAGCGGATATACAACGGCTCCCTATACAACGACTCCATAACACTTCTACAAGCTCCTCTTGCCAGCCCAATCACGAGCATTGTTGGCACAGCGGCTGTCGACAGCCAAACTCACCGCTAGTAATTGTCCGGAAGCGCTCCTGCCCGGCTGTGTCCCAGATCTGCAGCTTGATCCATTTGTTGTCTAGCAGGATCTTCTTGATCTTGAAGTCGATCCTGTAGAGGCACGGTGTACAAGTAATAACACGGTGCAAGGCTTGAAAACCGCTCGAAACCCGAGGCCAAGCTTGTCAGCGCTGCAGACATCAATCAACAGGCCACTCACCCGATGGTCGTGATGAAGCTGGATGTGAACGAATCCTCCGAGAACCGCAAGAGCAGGCAGGACTTGCCCACACCTGCAGGAAGCGCGCAATAAAGATGGGATCCAGGGCTTGGACGTCTCAGAGCAGCCATAGACCCAAGGCTATGTGTCAGTCCCGTCAGATCGTGTCGCAGCACCCGATGCTGCTGCACTCGCTTTCGTGACAGCCCCGGGCGATTAGCAGGCGCTCGAGAGGGCTGTTGTCACAAAATGAGATGTGCTGCCACACAGCACGAGCTGCTGCCCCAGGCGGATGCAGCGGGCGGCAGGCCGCAGCAGCTAGGACATATGGTCCAGATCTAAGATGCACGTGCAGGTTGGCCACGCACCACTGTCGCCAATCAGCAGCAATTTAATAAGATAATCGTAGTCCTGCCTCCTGGCCACCGGGGCTGACATGTTGGCTCAGCGACGTCTGCCCAAGCCTCTGTGAGCTGCACGACCTCCGAGCCCGATCAGGCTGTGCAGCTCGCACGCCCTGTGGCCACTGCAAAACACACTCCTCGGAAGCTGTCGTTGCTGCGTCAAAAGGCGCCCAGCGTCTCTCCAACTGCCGCTGGTCGTGCCTTGCGAGGTCAGGCGGCTTTCCAGAGAGTGTCAAACAGCGCTGCAGACCATGGGCCGGTCTCGGCACTTGCAACCCTGCTTGCACAAGCGCGCTTTGTAAACGGGGAACGGGATTCGTGCGCGGACTGAGAGTCTCGGCGTGCTCGGCTCGTCACGGAGCGGGCTGCTTTTCGCTGGCTATTGCGAGTTCGCCAAGTTGAGCGGTGCACAGAAAAGTGACGTCTTGACGCCATTTGTTTGTTGCGAGCCAGAGCAGAAGCGCCATCAGCATTGCAGATTCTCGTGCTGACGACGCTGAGCGTGGCACTTCACACTCCTCTAGGTCGATATTTAAGCACCCGACGACAGAACACTTGGCTGCTTGTCAGACATTTACCGTGCAGTATTTTGGGCACCATTATGTTCGCGTTCTGGGGGTCTATCGCTTCGTATCACGCTGCTTTTTTGTTGAACTACCGCAGAGTCTTGGCCTCTTCCAGCGCGTTTTAAAGTCAGGATCCTACTTTAATCATGCATGCGCATGCGTTGCCAGCGAGTCGCAGCCTGCTGGATGAGGTGTGTTCAGAAGCACTTGCCGACGAATCATGCGACCGCTTTTCGAATTCATGCTGTGTTACATGCTGCCAACATGTGTGTAGAACACCTGCTGCACAATAAATATTTGCACTGCTGCCTGACGTTGCCTCTATTGGCCACACAGACGGCCAGCTGTCGGGCCAGCGGCAAATGCGGCAGGTCAGCGGTGCGGCGGCAGCCACCCCGCGCAGGCTTGCAACGGAATGCCAGACGGCAGCAACGCGGCGCTGGCATGTCCTGCAAGGCAGCTGTGAAGGGAAGGTCGCAATTGGCAACCCTGCAGCTCGAGCGCCCGTTTCGGCACCCTGACGTGCCGGAGGCTCGTGTCGGCGGCGGCGTCGCCCAGACCAGCACAGATTCCGACGGCATCAAAGGCGGCAGCGAGCCCCATGCATCCGCCGGTGTCGGTAGCTTGCGGGGAGAGGCCCCTGGCAACGCAGCGCCCGACGCAGACGCAGCACCCGAGCCGCAACCGGGCCACCAGCCGATTGTGACAGAGCTGGCACACATGCTGGCGAAGCTGCCGCGGCATGTGTCTTCGGCGGAGGTGCTGAATGGCGTGCAGCTCGCGATGCCGGAGATCTGCAGGTGCAGCCGCATTTTGTCCCTGCAGCACAGGGGACCCACCTGTTGCAGCGGAAGGGTTTCCCCTCATCAGTGGCGCTGCATTTGCTCCGCTGCTGTTGTTCGACGGGCCTGCTGGCACCTCTTGCGTATCCGCACTGCCAGACCGCATATCGCCTCAGCCGCGCGTTGTGGGTTTTCCACTGCAGCATCCTGACGGAGCTGGCAAAGCTGCACCAGCCGGACCGGGCGCTCGCCACCTTCGCCTGGTTCGAGCAGAGCCCACAGTACAGCGTGGACGGCTGCCTGCTGTACACGCGCATGATCAGCATCCTGGGCCGCCACAAGCGGCACACCGCGCACGCGCTGCGCATTTTCGACCGCATGCAGGCCCGCCGCATCCAGCCCGACCTCATGTGCTTCAACGCCGCCATCAACGTGGCAGGTGCTGCTCAATGCTGCTGCTGTGAGGACGTGGGAGCTCTCGTATACACTCCGCGTTGATTAGCCATGACAGTGATGGTCCTGCCATTCACGACTGTCTGCTGCGCTTCTGGACAGCTGGCGTGTCCTATGCTGGGCGGTGTCGGGCGGCGACGCAAGCTGTGTTGTGACGTGATCTCAGGCAAGGCGCTGCAGTACGACAGGGCGCAGCGGCTGTTTCGGCAGCTGCAGCAGTGCGGCTTCCGGCCCAACGTGTACACGTACACCTCCCTCATCAGCGCCTGCCAGAAGGCGGGCGCGTGGGAGGACGCCTGGCGCGTCTTCGAGCACATGGAGCAAGCAGGTGGGCATTACGGTCTAGCGTACTTTCGGGAAGTGTGCCCTGAAAGATCGTGTAACATCTGGGAGCATTCCGAGAGATCCACAGCAAGTTTGGGCGACAGCAGCGGGGCGGCTGCAGCGCCTGAAACGGGCTCACACTCCTTCAACGCAACCCCCAATCTGCAGGCGTGGTGCCAAATGTGATGACGTACACGACGCTCATGAGCGCCTGCACGCGGGCGGGGCAGTGGCAGAGTGCGCTGACGGCGTTCCAGAAGATGGAGGCCGCTGGCCTGCAGCCGGATGTGCTGGCCTACAACTCCGCCATCTCCGCGTGCGCGGCGGCCGGCGGCTGGGAGAAGGCGTGGGCGCTGTTCGGCAGTGAGTTTCCCCCTCCCACTGATGTGCCGCAGCTGCAAGGGAGGTCCATCACTGCATGGACGAGCATGTCGTCGCGGGCGGACCGCAGATCACGATAAGCACCACAGCAGCAGCCTGCTTGCTCTTTTGAGCTGACTTGGTGCGCATTGCTGGCATTAAATGTCGTGCTTTTGGCCTGCTGAGTTGGCAGCATTCCCGCATGATGAGCCCAAGTTGCTGTGTGTCGCAGCCATGAAGCGGTTGCGCATGCAGCCCAACACGCGGTCTTACAACGCGCTGCTCAGCGCCTGTGAGCGCGCGGGCCAGGCGGACCGCGCCCTGGAGGTGTTCGCCAACATGCGGCGGGCGGCGGCCGCCGGCCGCCTGCAGCTGCAGCCGACGGAGGTCACCTACAACACGCTGCTGTCCGCTTGCGGCAAGGCCGGCAGGTGCGCGCAGGTGTCACTCAACCAAGCAGATTCCCTCCGAGCAGTGTGCTGGGCAGCCTTTCGGTCCGACAGAGGTCACATGCAACACGCTGCTGTCGGCGTGCGGCAAGGCCGGCAGGTGAGCACTCTGGCTCAGAACCAGCGGATCAGCTCCGAGCAGCTCCAAGCAAGTGCGTTGGGCGGCTCTGCAGTCAATGACGGCAGGTGCAGCTGGAATCGGATCCGCCGAGGAGGCCTGCATGTCAGTTGTGCATGCAGACGCAGTACCTGAAACCCTCGCTGGCACCATGCGGAGAGACACCGCTTCTTGGGAGAAGAGAGTCCCAAGAAGCGGTGTGCTAAACTACTTAGTCAGGAGAGAACACTCTAATCCGCAGGTTTGATGACACCATGCGGCTGTACGGGGAGATGCAGCGCGCGGGGCTGCCGCCGGACGCGTACACGCTGACGGCGCTCGTCACCGCCTGCGAGCGCGTCGGCCGGCCGCAGCGCGCGCTGCAGCTCATGGCGCAGCTGCAGGCGGGCGGCGTGGCGCCCAACATCCGCCACCACAATGCGCTGCTCAGCGCCTTTGGCCGCGCGGGGCAGTGGGAAAAGGTGGGCTGCTGCCTGGTTGCGCAGATCTGAGGTCCCTTCCAGCATGGTCTCGCAACTGCGTACATGTTTGGAGGGCATCTCTGGTTGGAGGGCATCTCTGGTTGGAGGGCATCTCTGGTTGGATGGCATCCCGCTGCGTATCCTGCACGCTTGGCCATAGCCCAGCAAGCGCTGAGATTTTACAACTTTCGTTTTGCATGCAAATTTATGCTCCACCATACTCTGACCCTTCCGTGTGCTGGCACCATTATCAGGCAGTGGAGAAGCTGCGGGAGATGCAGGCACAGCCGGGGCTGCGCCCTGACGCAGTGTCCTACAGCTGCGCGATCGCCGCCGCCCAGCGCGGCGGCGAGTCGTCGCTGGCGCTGGCGCTGTTTGACGAGATGCTGGCAGCGCGGCTGGTGCCCGGCGGCGCGCTGTTCGCGACGCTCATCGCCGCCTGCGAGCGCAAGGGCGACTGGCACCGCGCCTTGCAGCTATTCGACACCATGAAGGTGGGCCACCCACCTGTGCAGTGCTGCATTCTTAGAGCTGCATCTGTGTGCATCCAAAGAGTGCATCCGTGTGCATCCAGAGAGTTGCATCCGTGTCCGAGAAAGCGTCCCTTGTGAACACCTGGCGACTCCCAGTTTCGGCGCGTCTTGAGCACGATGAGCACGTGCAGCAGTGGTTCCATCTGCAGTATTCACCTACTGCTGTTGTGGTCGCCTTCATGCAGGAGCTGGACGTGGACGCGCCCTCGGTGTCGATGGCGGCTCGGCGGGTGATGTATGCCTGGCCGCAGCTGCTGGAGTTGTTCCCGCCAGCACTGATAAAGGCAGGATACGCCACCGTCGCCAGCGGGCGCGCAGCGCGGCAGTGGCTGGACAGCCGGCAGTGAGCCGGTCTCAACTACAACCACCACGGCGATGTCGGCGATGCAGTTGATCAGTGTCTAGTAGACTGCAGCTCGCAGACAAATATCAGCAGAACCGATGTGGAATCTAAAAGAATCATATTCAAAGAATCTGTGTTGTTGCATTGCAATGTCATTCATCCGATTGCTCAGATTTCATCAGCTCTTCAGAAACGAACAATGCTGGGCGTGCTTGAGTGTCAAAATTGTCAATGATGGCTAGTTTGAAATGCCTACAATGCGGGCATGCAACCACAGTCGCCATGTGGATGATGAAGCCCGCATGCCTGCTCCCTAGAAGCTGCCCCACTCTCATACATTTCGATTTCTCTTTCTAGAAGTGACTCTCCTGAATCGCCGTCACCATGTACAGCATCGTCCAGTAGGATGCCACCGCCAGGGCGCCCTGCGGCTGCTGCTGCCACAGGGTAAGCACCACGCCCCAGACACTGAGCACGGCGCCCACATACTGCGGGTGGGACACCACATTGAAGGGGAAGCCCTCCACCCAGGGCACTTGGTGGCCCAGCTTGAAGCCGTAGTACACGCCCACGTGGCCGATGGCCCTGTAGATGCCGATGTTCAGCGCCTGCATTGGCGCAAGGATCGCAATGTGAACGCCACAGGTAAGCTAACGTCATGTGCTCAAACAACAACAGTTGGAGAACCATCAGAACGCATCGTGCTTCCGAAACATCTATAGAGCTTCATGGCCTGTGACAAGCTCACCTGCCCAGCGGCGACGACGGCCAGCCCGGCGACCACGTTCAGCGGCGACAGCTGCCGCACATCGAATGCAGGCGCCGGCGCCTTCGCCTGGATCCACCAGGCGACCGCCGTGCCGAATTGCACGACTGCACCACAAGAAGGCTTGGTAGATCCAAACTGGGAAGTACAATCAACCGAAACATATTGTAGATCGGCCCAGTTGCATAGGCACTAGTGTCATTGGTCAGGTTCCGTGCGGCCGCCGCTTACATTGTGAAGCTCAGCACATCAAGTGGCACCAAGGGTCGCGACTCGATCTTCCTACCTTTCAACACCCAGGCGACACTGTCAAACACCAGAACGGACTGCTGGCCGAACCGTCCTTGCCAGACGTTTGGGAAGAACCAAATGAACCCGTATAGAAGATGAGGTGCAGCCAACGCCAGAGCGAGAGCCCACTCGATCGATACGACTTTCATCTAAAGATCACTGAGACGATCGCGATCAGTCACTGCCTGTCGCGACAGAGAATAGTGTCGTGTTCACCCGCACAATGCAAACAGCATCACAAAAAAAAAACCTCAGCCGACCAGCCTCGAGTCTGATACGTGTCAGAATTCAGCTGTTGGCCAGCAAAGGGGGAGTAGACTGGAGAATGCGATCACTGCTTTCGATTTTGCTTGTTTCATGCGCCAAGGACGTATGATGCCATATACGGCACCGTATCTGCACCGTATGCCCTGCAAGTGTCGCGCCAAATGCCCACAGTGCAGTGCAGCACTCTCCCTTTCCAGCTTAGCTCAATGTCAAGCCGACTTGCTGACTCCACCTGCTGAATACGCCGCAAGCGGCTGGGATCATATTTGTGCGACGGCACTGGCACGAGAAATCAGCAGTTCAGGTGAGTGCAGTCAACACGTCCTCTGCCCTTCAGGTGGAGGTGCAGCTGGGCATCCTCTCAGCTACATGAAATGGCCATGGAGATATGGTAGGCACAGTGGGTGCATTCGCAAGACCAGCAACCAGAGCGAGACGATTCAGAGACTACAATCCTGAATGCCAATGCTTGCCGGGGCACGCAGTGTAGGAAGGATGAGCCAGGAAAGGTCCCGCAGTCCCGTGCGGCGTGACGAGCCGCCTCAGGAGGACGAGGTTTCGGAGGAGTTCAAGGCCTTTGTTGGCGGCATCTCCTGGCACATCAGCGACCGCGAGCTGAAAGACAGTGAGCCACGTTCGCGTTTCAGCCTGCTGTCTTTCCAAGCCTGAATAGTTGTAGTTGACGAGCACCCTGGACGGCACTGTATCTTCATGCCTGTCGCGCGCTTGCGCCTCTAAGATGCCAACATCATCACACAATCTCTCTGACGCCTGCTGCGTACGGCGCTGCTGCAGAGTTCAGGGACTATGACGCCACCGGCGCCCGCGTGCAGCTGGACAAGGCCACAGGCCGCTCCCGCGGCTTCGGCTTTGTCTTCTTCGCGGACGAGAAAGGCCTCAAGTCTGCGATCGCCGCAATGCACCAGAGCGAGATGGACGGCCGCAAGATCAGCGTGACGCGCGCCATCCCGCAGTCCGAGACCGTGCCCGGCACGCCCGCCGCCGCCCTGAACGCCGGCCGCCGCGGGCCCGCGCCCTACGGTGGCGGCGGCCGTGGCGGCGGCGGATACGGCGGCGGCTATGATCGCTATGGCGGCAGCGGACGCGGCGGCGGCGGATACGGCGGCGGCGGCGGCGGCGGCTACCCCCCACGCGGGGCGTACCCCGAGCGTGGCGCCTACGGCAGTGGATACGATCGCGGCGGCTACGGCGCGCCGCCCGCATATGGCGGCGGATACGGCGCGCCGCCGCGGGCCGGCTATGGCGCCGAGCGCGGCGGCTACGGCGCGTATGACCGCGGCTACGGCGCGGACGACCGGGGCGCGGCAGGCGCCTACGCAGGGTGAGCGTTTGGCACCTCTAATGGCCAGCTGCTTGCATTACTTGTCTAGGTGCTTGCATTATTTGGCGCGGCAGGGTGCAATTTATGCAGTTCGTAGGTGGAGCCACCTACTGTCAGGCCGCACTCTTGGAACGGAGAATCCTTGTGAGTCCAGCTTCCTTGCTTGAAGGTCCGAGCGTGCACCGGACGCTGGCTACAGTGGGGCTTATGGAGGCTATGGGAGGTGTGCTTCTGGAACCCTGCATCCTCCTTCTCGGAATGCAAGCGAAACTGTGGCAGCGCATCACTGGACGTCTATCTGCCCCTGGCTGAGACGAATCTCGCTGTGAAGATTGAATCTGAACTTTCAGCCGACATCATACTTCTGCTTGCCGCTGCAGGGAAGCCGGTGGATATGGCGGGTGAGGCCTTCCTCCTTTCCTGCGTGCTCCTGATGCTTGCCATCTCCATGCACACCACCTTTGGTGATTGGGGCTCTGAGAAGCTTGTGGACTGGATGTCTCGCTGAGGCCCTGTGGCAACATTGCCTGCAGTTACGAGAGGGCGCCGGAGGCGGGTGCCTATGGCGGCAGCTCATACGGCGCCGGCTACAGCTCCAGGTGGGCCCAAAGGCTATCTACTATCTGATGCCACTGTAATGTCGCTCCCCATGAACCAGAGGCTTGCCTCACAAGCCATCCAGCGTGCTCCACTTGAGACAGGTCAGCAACTGGCTGGGGTTCTGCGGCGGCTGATGTCTCCGCAAGCTGACGCGCAGATGGCTATCTGTGCAGGGAGACAGGCGGCTACGCCGACCGAGGCGCGTACGGCGGCGGGTACGGCGGCGCGCCCGGCGGCGGCGCGCCCCCGGCCGCCGACGACCGCTACGGCTCTGCGGCGGGCTACCCGGACCGCTACCGCCCCTCGGCGCCCCGCTGACAAGACACCTCCTCCAAAGGACTCGCGGCCTCGGCTGCCCTTCTCCTCTGGGCAGCTTGACATCGCAGCAGCAGCCACAGCGCAGCGCAGATGCCCAGCGTGACGCAGTGCAGCGTGGCGAAGCCGGCGGCGGCGGCAGCCAAAGGCAGCAGGGGTGGTTTCCAGCTCTGCCAGCACAGCCAGATCCTGCTGCCGAGAGCAGCTGCAGACATTCGAGAGACCAGCGCCGTGATGGACAAGACACAAGGCCGCAATTTGGCCCTTGTCAGATCCCATTGTCGTTGCCAACCCTGCAGCTTCAGCTGCCAGATGACAGCTCCGGGTTGTGTTCACCTTCTGCATCTTTGTAAGCAGCACCATAAGCAGCACGGCAACAGCAACGGCTCGCGTCTCCAGCTGGCACAGCACAGCATCTGGTGATATATAGCATCAGCATTCTCAGCACCAGTCCTCAGCACCAACGTGGCCCCGTCAGAACCTCGTGTCCGCAGCTTCACCGGAAGCAGGTAGCCCTGGAGTGCCTCTCCAGAGTTCTGCAGCTATGTGGTCGCCAGCAACAGCCTGCGGCTGCCAGGAGGGCACCCTCCAGGTTTCTAGGTGGGTGGTGGGTGCTGTCAAGTCAAAGCGGCAGCACAGCATCTACGCACAGCTGCAGCCTTTCAGCCGTCGCAAAGTCCAGGTGAGCACAAGGTAAGTTGCGGTGTGTTTTGACATGCTTGCTTGCAGGTGGGCACGTTCATGGAAGCCTCTAGGACGTGGCACTGTGCAGAGAATTTCAAGTAAACCTGTCAGCGGAACATGTATCTTCTTGTGAGTAGGTAGCACCCAACTAGTTGTTGTCTGTGCCGCCCTCGATTATTCTGATGGTGTCGAGCTGTAACGGGTCACTCACGTCTGCCGCACTCTCATACCATATCCAATTCGACCTAGTATGGGTTGCGTAAGATACTGATGTCGTTCATCATGAGGCCGACGACAGTTCCACCAGCTGCGCCTTGCACTCGGCGATCTTGTGGTCCAAGTTGAGCTCCTCCGCCGCAAGACAGCCGCTGACTTGCTTGGCCTCATCCAGCCTGCGCACGAAGGGCTGCACGCTCGTCACCGCCACGAGTCCCGCATTGCTTGCCAATGTCCGTCCATGTCAGGCAGCAGGTTAAAGTGCCGTGGGTCAACGTACCTCTCGCGCGCTGCCTGCGCCTTGGCGGCCTCGGTCTTTAGTTCCTGCGCCACCCAGACTATGTATAACGAATCGTTCAACATGCACCAAGGCAAGACTAACATCCGCATGCAAAGCAAGGAGTGACAGCCTCAGGAGGTCCGCTTCAAGCGCGCCTGCTCCTGCGCCGCCTGGCGCCGCCGGTTGGCGGCGCGCTGCTCGTCGACAAGCCGCTGCAGTGCCGCGTTTTCGGCCTGCACGTCCGCCAGTTGCTGCGCCGCAGCGCGGCGCTCCGCCTGCAGCGCCGCCGTCTTTTTGTCCAGCTCCGCCGCCTGCGCCTCCAGGCCGGCGGCCGGTCGCGCCGTCCGCGCCTGCTCCCGCAGCTGCTGCGCCTGCAGCAAGCGATTCACGGGCGAGGAGGATCGTTTAGAGCTCGGCAGGACTCGTCTCGTACCAGGTGTGCATGAGCGCCAGCGCATTGCGTGATGCGGGCCAGGTGTTGTGGAGGCGACCCTGCTGCCCCACAGCCACACAGCTGTTCGCACGTGAGAAGTGCCGCGGAAAGCATATTGCATCACCCTGTAACGCCTCACCTGCTCCAACGCAAGCTGCGCTTGGCCGAGCGGCGCCGCCGTGTCTGCGACGTGTTCCTCCACCAGAGCGGCAAAATCGCTGATTAGCTGCCGCTCCTTCTGCTGCGCCTCTTTCATCGCCTGCGCCCGGCCGCTGAGCTTTTTGCACTCCTGCTCCAGCCTGCAAACAGAATTCGCAGCGTATTATCTGTGGGCGACAAGCAGTGCGTCACTGTATAGAGGTCCGCAATCAGTCAAAATAAGCCGCGCATGGCTCTCTGGTACAATGAGCGTACATGCTGCGCTCACTCGCACCTCTGGACCTCTGCACTGCGCTCATGATCAGAATATTGCACGATCTGCTTGTTCAGCTGCACAAGGCTCACGGCTGCTTCAGCATGCTTGCTCTTCAGCTGCAACAGCTCCAGCAGGGCCGCTTCCTGCGCCAGACCCAGTGCGGTATTGTCGTCTCCGGCCACTGGTGACCCTGCTTCCGACGCAAAGCATATGCGCAAACCAAGCAATGACATTCTAACGTGCATGTGCAGCACATACACCAGCATGCGAGTACCCGTCGCTGCTGCTGCGCTTCCGCGCTCGCCTCTGCCGCTGCCTTCTGCTGGAGCTGCGCCCTGAGTTCCTGCTGCCTAGAGGTCAGCAGTGCCTACATCACAACAGCACTCGTGGTGCAGGCCCTGCAGCGTTCGGACAACAGGCAGGATGTCGACAGGCGACACAGCTCACCTCCATCTCTGAGATTCGGACGCGCCAGCTGAGCGAGCCCGCCATGGCTGCTCACTGACAGGAGCTTCAGATGTCACGCAAGCCAAGTGTGTGCTGCCAAGTGTGCTGCCAAGTGTGTGCCTGCTGGAATCTGCCGAATGGAGGATGTTGGTGATCAATGTTCACATGTAGATGACGGGTGTTGAAGTCATCTCAATCTGTCTAGATGCCGTGAAAGGGCCATCCTCTGCACAGACCGTGCTCTTGAAAGCTTACAGCTTCTTGCGCTCGAAAGACGACCGAGTCCGCTGCACAAACGACCGGCGGCGATTGGAGTTGTGCAAGAGCAGTCACGAGAGTCGCAACTCCGACAGCTCCTCCGACTGGGCATCCGGTTGTCCAAACTTTCCCCTTGCAGCGCAGCCTTCGCGGAAGGCTGCTGCTCGCTGCGCAGCTGGACGGCAAGGGCCGTCGGCGTGCTCGCTTGGTTTCTCAGCCGGCCAGAGTGGCATCTCTTAGGCAAAGCTCCGATACCCCGGAGTTTGTGACCCCCACAGCATGGCTGATCCCCCATCGGAACAGCTGACCCTGTCGGAGTTCTATCTGTACAGGTGAGGCATCTTTTGCGCATTCAGTGGGCCAGTGTAGCAATTTCAGCCGGCCATGTTTCGCCCCCGAAACAACTCACACGTGCACGGTCTGCTGCAGCACCGCCGCGCGGTTCTACCTCGTCGGCCGCAGCAAGGCCGGGCCTGGGCGATCTTGGGTCGTCCTGACGCTGGTCCGCGGCTCGCCCACCAAGGGGTCAGCCCTGCCATCGCTGGAGGCTCACGAGACCACATCGGCGCTCAGCCAGCAGGAGTGCGCCGCGCTGCTGCGTCAGATACACGCAGGCAATTCTGGGAGCTCCAGCGGGGGCCTGCAGCTCGTCTGCAAGGTGAGTACGGCGGAGTTTAGTGCACTAGTGCTGGCATGTGTCGAGGCGCTATCGTTGCCGAGCCGACACGCAGGCAAGCTGCATCGCGACCATCCATGGGGCCAGAGTCATGCATTACGACCTTCTGTGATCAAGTGCATTGGTGCTGACAAGAAAGAAAGGGGTTTTCTGGTACGATCGAGCCATCGCAGGGTACAGCTGAGCTGCGCGTCCTTGCAACAGTGGGAGAGACAATCGTTGGCGAATTTGTAGAACGCTGAGCGCCGATTGGTCCTTAGGGTCCCCGAGCAGGTCGCTGCAACATTCATGCATGTGCGCTGCAGGCGTATGGCAACGTCGGCGTCTTTCAATTTTTGGTGGGTTTGCTACTGAACACTCGTTCAGCTCACTGTTGTCGTGATCATGTATCGTCACTTCGGGTTCACAGAGCCTGCACGCTTTAGGTATTCGCCAACGACAACATGGCATGCACTTCCGTGCAAAAGTTTCTATGTTTCACCTGGCCGAGATGTCCTCACTTTGAAAATGTTGCAGGAGGGCCACTATCTGCTGCTCATCACCAAGCGGGCGTACCAGGGCAACCTGTGCGGCCACAAGGTGTACAGCATCGCCGACACCGCGCTAGTGCCGCTCGTCCGGCCGTCGGCACAGGTGCGACACCCACAACTCCGATTCCGCACGTCTGCATCTTCGTCCCAAGGCCGCAAGGCTTATCTCGACTGAATAACAGTCGGCATGCCTGACGCACGCCGCTCCGCTACATGCTCTGACGATTGCTCCGAACTTCATTCCATGTGCAGGGGCAGGAGAGCATCACGGAGAAGCGCTACCGCAAACTGCTGCTGGGCATGGACCTGACGCAGGACTTCTTCTTCTCGTACACCTACAACATCGCGGCGACGCTGCAGACGAACATGGCGTCGCCCACGCAGCAGGACCGCTTCGACAGCATGTTCGTGTGGAACGACCATCTGACCAGGTGCGGCCACGTGTTTCTTTTACGGTATGCAGCTCAGCCGGAAATGTTGTCTCAGTTGCCAGCAGGAAGGTGGACATTCTAGTCCTCTTGCAGGGCTTGCAGACTGAGGTTGCAAAGCGATACTCTTGGGGAAAATGCGCAGGCCGCTGCGGGAGGTGCTGGGCAACGACCGATGGGTGGTGCCCCTCATCCACGGCTTTTGGCGGCAGCGCACGCTGGCGGTGTTCGGCCAGACGCTGTCCATCACGCTCGTCGCCCGCCGCAGCCGCCACTTCGCGGGCACACGCTACCAGAAGCGCGGCGTCAACCACGAGGTGGGCTGTGAGGAATAAGAGAATCTCCTTTGGACACGGAAACCTCCTTCTAGTCCGAGAATCTCCTGCTCAGGCCTGTCTCACCTCTGCACTTCCTGTCTACCATCTTGGCATCTATACCAGCTCTGCAAGTACGGTTTCAAGTCCAACAGTAAAATATCAGCAGCTTACTGAGCTGCGGGCATTGGCGCGCAGGGCCGGGTGGCGAACGATGTGGAGACGGAGCAGATCGTGTGGGCAGGCCTGGACCGGCGCCATGCCAGCCCCGCCCTCTCCTCGATAGTGCAGGTTTGACAAAAGTGCATACCTGTTGGTGGCCGCAGCTGCATTAGCAATCCTGTACAACAGGCCAAGCGGCACCTGCGGTGCCTCCCAAGGCGCTTGTGCGCTTGAATTACAGACGTGTCTCACTCGAAGGGGTGCCTCAATGACAATGTCGGATCGCAATGTTGCAGGTGCGGGGCTCAATCCCGCTGTACTGGAGCCAGCAGGGCAGCCGGCTGTCGAAGCCGGACATCCTGCTGCAGACTTTCGACCCGCTGTACAGGTGCGCGCCTTTCCTTCTCTGCAACCCCTTCCAAAGGAGAAAGCATGCTCCAGTTGTGATGCAGCATTTGGCAATCTGGCAGTCACCGCAGTCCCAGCAAGTGGGCGGCCGTTAGCATTGGGTCCTCATCTGTGCTGTCCCGCGCGCAGTGGTACGTGCACGCATTATCACGATGTGAATGTACAACAGCATGAGGTCCTCCAGCAGATTACTGACCCGACAAATTCCTCTGCGTGCAGTGCCACGCGCACCCATTTTGACGACATGAAGGAGCGCTACGGCGGCCCAGTCGTGTGCCTGGACCTGGTCAAGGCCGTGGAGAAGCACCCGCGCGAGATCGTGCTGCGCTCCGAATTCGACGTCGCCATCTCCTACATCAACCAGACGGTTCGTGCCTATGCACAGCAGTGTCTTTTGCTGTGCATATCCGGTGTCGCAACCGCAGGAGGCGCTGTCATGAGACTGCATGGGGCATGTCATGCCTGAATGCATGTCGCTGCCAGTGCTGCTGTCTCTACGCTCGACAGCCCGCAACACTCCTGCGGAGGCCCCACATGATCTTACCCTGTTGGGGCGCCCTGGCATGCTAAACGATCACAAGACCTACCCGCAGGCGGCGCCGGAGGAGCGGGTGCACCACGTGCCCTTTGACATGAACTACCATGCCAAGCAGCGCGGCTCCGCGCTGCTGGACAGCCTGCTGCCCGTCGCGCAGTCCTGCCTCGACCTCACCGGCCTGCTCGTCCACACCTCGCCCGACGGGCCGCAGGTTGGCTGCTGCGCTTGCTTTCGATGTGCTGTCTTGCTGTTCCTCCACAAAGCGAAGAAGCAGGCGTGCCGCGTCCATGGCCAGCTGAACCCGAGAGCCAGGCTGGAAGCTGACGGACGCTGCCAAGACGCCTGTGTCACCCCGCAGCCGCTATCCTCCTCCTTCGGCTCCATTCGACAACACCCTCTCACCCAGAGTGTCGTCGCTGTGCAACAACGCAGGCCATACAGCAGGGGGTGCTGCGCACCAACTGCATCGACTGCCTGGACCGCACGAACGTGGCGCAGTTTGCGGCGGGCCTCGCGGGGCTGGGCCGCCAGCTGGCAGCGCTCGGCATCTCGGACAGCCCGTCCATCGACGCCCGCTCCTCGCTGGCGCGCCACCTCATGGAGCTGTACGAGAGCGCCGGCAACACCCTAGCCCGCCAGGTGCCTCTGCAGCTCGGAACGAGACTATGCCCTCAGGCAGCGATCAGACTGCTGGCAGCCCAGCATTCTTGCGCGGCCGCCGCTGTGTCCGCCCAGCTGTTGCCATGCAGCCGTGTGTTCCAACAGCAGCACGGCAACAGCAGCCAGCCAGGACACCAAACTGGCAATGTGTGCGCTGCAGTATGGCGGCTCGGAGGCGCACTCGACGTTCTTCCAGCGGCAGCGCGGCGACTGGGAGGCGGCGACGCAGTCGAGGGACCTGATGACCTCCATCCGCCGCTTCTACAGCAACGCCTACACGGACGCCGATAAGCAGGCCGCCATCAACCTGTTCCTCGGCAACTTCGGTGCGTTTCATCCTATCGAGCGGCTGCTGAGTCGTGGCACTGACGAGCTGTCTGCAGGCAAGCCCCGATCGATACCGGTTGACAGGCTGTTTGATGGCATATCAGTTGTGTAGAGCTCAAGCTTTCTATTTCGTGTGCTCAGTGCCGCGGGCGGGTCGCCCAGCGCTGTGGGACCTGGACTCGGACTACTATCTGCACTACTCCTCAGGTGCGCACATGCAATGCTTCAGTTCATCTTGTTGCTGTGTTACAGTTCACATGACACCCTGCTGGAACTTCACATGCAATGCTACATCTCCACGAGAACCAATTCTCTGGGTGCCACCGCAGGCACGCTCAAGCGGGCGTCCAGCACCGGCAGCTCCCTCAGCAGGGCGGCGTCCGCGGAACCCGCCGAGCTGGCTGGCCCCGGCGCCGGCAACAAGCCCAGCGGCAGCGGCGGGCTGTGGCGCTTCCCGGGCTCCGGCGCGGCGTCACCCACCACGCCGCCGCCGCTGGGCGCCGCCGATGGCGCCGCGGCCCCCGTTCTCGGCGGGAGCGGCCGCAGCCTGGACGGCAGCACCGGCGCCATGCGCGTGCTGGCCGAGGAGGCGACGGCAGCGCAGTCGCTGCGGCGGGCGGCGCAGATTGCCGGCCGGCCGGCCGCGCAGCCTGCGCCGCCTGGCGGCGGCGGCGCCAGCCCCTTCAGTTCGCCGCAGCGCCGCGCGTTCCCGGCCGCGCGGCCGGTCGCGATGCCGCCGCCGCCGCAGGCGGGCAGCCCGAAGCAGGGGCTGCGGCCGCTGCAGCTGGAGCGGCGTGGCAGCCAGGTGGAGCACCGGCTACCGGCCTCGGAGTTTGAGGACTCCCAGCCCGGCAGCACGGCGCACTCGGAGCGCGACGCCAACCGCTCGGTGGCCGCCGCCACGCCCGGCGATGCTGAGCGGCTGCTCGCCGCCGATGGCGGCGATGCCGGCACGTTCGGTCAGGACCAGGGGCCGGCCGCCCCGCAGTCCGCGGTCGCGCCGCCGCCGGGGCGCCGCCGCGCCAAGCTCGAGTCCTTGGACAAGCTTATCGGCCAGCAGCCCGATGTGGTGAGGCGGCCTTTCCCAAATTACGGCCTTCCTCGAAGCTTCTGCAATATGCCACTCTGGCGCGCTGCATCGTCACGGCGGCAGAGCTGTGCACGGCCTCTGCCTTACACTGCATTTCCCCAGGCAAAAGGCAAGGCGCTTGCTGAGTTGTGCGCATATGCAACTCAGGATACATGTTGTGACCTGCACGTGAGTATGCCGCTCCATGTGCTGAAGGTACACCACGTGCGGCTGCACGCGGCGCCGTCGCAGCGCGCGTACCTGCCGCAATGGCTGGCGGCGCCGCTGGGGCGGCGCAAGCCGTCCGCAACTGATGCCCCCGCTGCGCCCGCGCAGCGAGCCACGGGCCTGCCGCCGATCGCAGAGCACGGCGGCGCCAGCGACGGCGGCAGCCGCCGCATCAGCGCCGACTTCTCGCACCTCAAGTCCGCCGCCGCGCCGCTGCCGGTGCTGACCGGTGAGTGCCTTCCACTCAACATGCACAGCCAGCTTTGACCCGGTGTGAGATGCGCATCGAGATCTCTGCAAGTCGGTTCAGGCAGCCATCGCCTTTGACGGCCCTTCTCCCAGTGCAGCTGGTGAATCGTCCACCAAGCAGCACGCCCTGTGCAGTGGCTGCTGACAACAGATGTTCTGACTATTCTGCGCAGGCGTGCGGCGGACGCAGAGCACTGACTCGGGGCTGCTGCGGCTGGTGCGCTCGGCGCAGGCCGCGGAGGTCAGGGTCGGCGGCAGCCCCAAGTCGACGCTCAACTATGGCGCGGACAGTGTCTGGGAGCTGGCCGAGTCGCCCACCTTCGACGACGACAGGTGCGTCCTGGCTCTGTGACGAGTTAGTTAGTATGTTTGCCCTGCGGGGGCACGCACACAGTCGGCGTCTGCCTGTGAGCCCACAGTCAACGCTGTGTAGCGGGCTGAGGCCTGGTGGCTTTGCGCAGGCTGCTACCTCTGTGTCATGCTGCTCCTCTGCTGATGCACTGTGCATGGTGGGCAGGTTTTTCTCCTACTGCAGCTTGACGTCGTGCATGCAAACAGTTGCTGGTTCCTGTGCTGCAGGTCGGACCTGCTGGCGTCGACGTGGCCCGCGCCGAGCCCGCCGTCGCCGCCGCTGAGCAAGGCTGCCAGGCCGGCGCCCGTCACCGCCCCTGCGCTGGCGCTGACAGGTGCCCCCATGAATGCCATTTGTCTGAAGTTCCTCCCAAGTGGAGATGCTTGCAGATCCCAACCGATCGCTCGGAGGCCTGCCCTTGGCTGCATGCCGTTTGGGGTGGAACCGCCATCTCAGCCAGCGCCACGGATTGCTGGAAACACTCGCAACTGGGGCTGTGCCGTCTGCCGGAGCCACTGATTGCGGCAGCTGCCGAGGCTGTGTTGCTGCTGTTGTCCCGACAGACATGGTAGCGGCGGGGCGGCGCACGGAGGTCAGGGTCAGCGCGCCCAGCATTGGCGCGCTGCTGGGGGGCGGCTCGTTGCAGCTGGGCATCAGCCCCTTCCTCATGTCCTGGTGGCTTGCCTCCGAGGAGCACCTCGCCGCCTGGTTTGCCGCTGAGGATGCGCTCACAAAACATTACACACGGTGGGCCCTTGCTCTTTTCAGCTCCTGTTTTGCCCCCGTCAACAATCCTGAGGTCTAGCCTGGGTCGGCATGTGTGCTGTCACGCTGCTGCCATGTGCATGCTGTGGGCCTTGCAGGGCAGGGGGCGGGGTGAGGGACGTCACAGTGTCGCGTCTGCCCTGCTGAGTATGACCTCTGGACAGAACGCGTTATTTGTGGACTGACGACTCTGATTGCGGCGCCGCAGGTTCATCGCGGACACGCAGAGCTTCCGGGAGCCGGCCGGGCTGCGCAGCGCCTACGAGGGGCTGTGCAAGGTGCCGGCTCTGGTCGATGGCATCTGACAATCAAAGCGCCTCAACCCAAGCATTCATAGGGACGCATCTTCGCGAGGGGCAGGGACACCCCTCACGAAGATGAGAAGGCACTCCTCCTCACGAAGATGTAGAGGTGGGATGGGCGCGGCGCCGATGTAGGGTGTGGCCGATAGGGGATGTGCTGGGGCACATGACATTTTCCGCATGCAGCCGCCATCGTGCGGTCGAATTCTGACGAGGTGTGTGTGGTGTTGGTTCGTTCGAGGTCTGCAATGCGGGTTGGGCGGCAACTGAAGGCAAGCCGTGCGGGCAGGGTGCAGGCAGCGTGGCGGCTCACTTTGAGTCAGCCTTCGCGTTCTGCATCTGCGCTTGTGTGGCGGTGCAGGCAGTGGCTGGAAGTCTTTGTCAGTTTGTGGGAATTTCGACGAGGCGACGGATTCATGACGCAGGAAGGGTGTTGCATCGGTCTGCCATTCAGTTTGGAAGACTCCTTTCCATTTGACATGCAGTTCTCAGAAGTTTCAGCACACCCCAGGCTAGTCTGGGTGTCAAGACGGTTACACCTATCAGGTGTTGCAAACTATCTGGTTTCACTGGCAAGAGGTGTGGGGCGAGGGTAGGCCCACCCTTGTTGCAACGCGTTTATAAGCTCACGAAGGTCATTCAATGTGGTCCTGACATGCACACCGTCGTCAATATTGATGCATGTCCCAGTCGTTCTCGCCATCTACATACAGCCACCGCTTTGTGGCAGGATCCCGCAGAAACCGGCTGCAGAGAAAGGACGCACACAACCAAAGATCAGACTCCGGTTTGCAAAGCTCGAGCCAGTCATTGGTCGAGCCCTGAAGTTGCAGGCTCTACGCACCAATTAGCAAAATCACGCCTCACCTGCGCTCCTGCATCGTCTCGGTGCGTGTGCCCCGCTGCCGCTGCCCGCGCTGGTTCTTGAACTTCAACCAGGTCTGGAAGGCCACAAACGACTCGTCCTCGTGGGCGCCTGGCCCCGAGTCCCGACCCAGCACCTTCAACCGCAGCCACCGCACCTGCGGACAGCACCGTCACCATCGTAGCCAACTCGTCACTGTGGGCCATGCAGTAGGCCAGCAGTAGTTACATTCTGGAGGTTCTCCAGGGCAGTGTCGCCAACCAATTGCAAGGAAACCGGCGTTCTGTTTCTTGGACAGACCGACCCACCAGCAGACAATGGCACGCAGTTGCAGGCACGCAGCCGCAGTGTCGTGAGCGTTCACCTTGTCGTGCGTCGCCTGAACATCCTGCCGGAATGTCGACATCACCACGCCGTCGCGCTTGGAGCCCTCCTGAGCAGGGTTCTCTGGATGCGTCGTTTCAAGGATGTAGTCGATCTGCACTTTCATTGCAGAGCATCAGCCAGCCTCCTTGTCCTCAGCAAGCCCGCTCAATAGTTCAGAGACGGGTCTCAGGAACAACACTTCAGCGTGTACTGCCGATGGAAAGCGTGGCCGCTTCGCGCACCTCTCCTTTGATGTAGGCGCTGAAACGAGCCCGCATCACTGCCTCAGCTGTCGGCTCCAGTGCGCCGTCGTGGTAGCGCTCACAGCAGCCCTGCATCGCGAGACGGGAATCCTTCAAAGGTCCTGCGCTGCTGTGGCCACATGGCAGAATGCTGCGCACAGAGTCATGCGCGTGGACCAGCAACCACACCTCGTAGTCTTTTCCCGAGCCGCAAGGGCATAGCTTCCTGTTGACCTCCCACTTCGCGACATCCGCATCGGGGCTGCTGCTCTTGACTTTCTTGGCAGCCGCTGCGTGTCAAGGGGCAGGCCTGTCGGTTGCGCGTGCGATTGTGCGAATGCAGGCATGCGATGCAGGCCAGCACATACAGCAAGGATCACTCAAAGCCCTCACGTGCTGCAGGTTTTGCGCCAAAGCCGTTGCTGGCTGCGCACAGCGACTGCCGCACGCGGCGGCAGCTGTCGGAGTGCTCGGCAGCCCTGTTTCGTCGGATGCAGATGTGACCTGCGGTATATCTGATGCGTGTTGTAACGCGCATGACACATATGATGCCTTGCACTTCAGCAAGAGAGCGGCGCCTTTTGCGCTTTCACTGACCGGTCTGCCAACGGGGGGGCGTCTGAATGTGGCCACCCCTCAGACTGAGCAGTGGGGATGGCGTCACTCCACTTGCTGGAAGTGTCTGCATGCGAAAGGCGGACTCGACACTGGCGGCAAGTGGTGGCTGCGGATGCTGAGATTGGGCTGCCACGAGTGTGGTCTGCATGTACCAGTTGCTGCTGGCTACGGTGGTGCGGGTGCTGAATGGCTGCTCGAAACAACAATGTGAGGTTGCAATGAGCCTGTGCAACGTGCAGGGAGCGATCTTGCCCGTACATGCCAGATCTGACGTGGGGCGCTTCATTCAAATTCAAGCAACTTGCAGCTTGCTTTTTGTGTCTGTGTCCGTGTGTCCGCGTTCAAGAGCCAAAAGATCAGCAAGCACGGATACCGATTCATATCTTTGTGAGGTCCACTGCAGCTCACATTCTCAGGCACTGACCGACTCCCAGTTGTGAGGATGGCAGCTGCACCGGCACAGCTTCCGCATCCAGCCCCAAATACCAAACCTCTGTCAAAGCCGGCAACAGAGTCTTCTGCTTGCATTCTGGGCATAGGTGAGGGCGGCCTGTTTGCTTGCCTTCATTGCGCCGGCACACCGCACCGCCTCTGACCGCGCATGCGCAGCAGGTTATCTGCCACGCTTTCCACCTCGATTGGTCACTTACTGTTCCTCCCGCTGCAGATGAGGCGGGCAGAGGGCCGGTGCTGGGCCCCATGGTGTATGCGGCAGCCTTCTGCGAGGCGGGCGACGAGGCCGCCATGGCCAAAATGTGTGTTCCCATCCTCATGGCATGTCTGCGACGGACTGCCATCCATGGCGTACCCAGGCTTCCGTGAAGATCTGATTGCCTTCTCGGGAATGCAAGGCCGCTACCACCATGCAATTCGACTGGCCCCTGACTGCGGCACATTCTGCTCGCGGCAGGGCGTTTGCAGACTCCAAAACGCTGAAGGACGAGCGGCGGGAGGCGCTGTTTGCCGACATCCGAGGCGACGGCCGGCTCGGCTACGCGATCGAGGCCGTGAGCGCTGCATACATCTCCGCAAAGATGCTGCAGCGGTGCGCACTTTTCCCTTGGTTTTGACAACCTGCCTGGCGGGTCAAGGCGGCGTGCAGTAAGTGCATGTGACTTGCCTGAACGCTGCCCTGTCTTAGTGGCATGTTCTCTGCGTGCCACGGCACGTCTAGTGAGTACATGGTGGGGCGTGGATCCATGTGCAGCAGCAAGAAAGGTTGTCAATGTGCGATTGCTGACAAAGCCCGCGACTGCTGCCGCAGGGACCGCGTCAGCCTGAACGAGATCGCCAACGAGTGCACCTTCGGGATCATCACCGCTGTGCTGGACATGGGCTACACCCTCAGCAAAGTGAGGGTGCAAGGTTGCAAGACTTGAGGGCGTTATGTGCCGGCGTTGGGGGCGTGGCATCATGCCAGTGGCACAGCTCCCCAGCCGAATTCTCCAGGCGCAGGCAAGCCTGCCAACGTCGACAACACGTCAACACCTGCCTGGCAGGCCTCTCGTATGACATGCTTAAAGCTGCAAGATGAGATTCTTTTGCCCTGCAGGTATTTGTGGACACAGTGGGTGACGCTGACAGGCACAGGGAGCGGCTGGAGCAGCGCTTCCCGGGCATCCACTTCACCGTGTGCCCCAAGGCCGACTCGCTGTACCCCATCGTCAGCGCCGCCAGCATCGTTGCCAAGGCACGCTCGTTCGCTGTTGTTGCTCAGTCCTTCCCACTCCCGCCCTGCAGACATTGCAGCCATTCGACGCCGAGGATCCTACACGGCAGCCTGCCACCCTGCCCGCATGCACTTGTTGTCAAGCTGCTGCCTGTCAGCATTGTAGTCATTGTTTGCTGTGTGCAGGTGATGCGGGACGTGTCGCTGCGGGAATTCGCATTCCGAGAGCAGCAGCTGGCGCCCAGCCGAGAGTGGGGCTCGGGCTACCCCAGTGGTGCGTCTTTCTGCTCCTGCTGCCGCAGAAATCTTGAAAATGACCACATCTGCAAGCCTCCGCGATGCGCTGTGCAGCATCGTGACGCTGCAGCAACAAAGCGCACTACGAAGCAAGTGCAATAAGCGCATCTCCATATTGTACTCGTATTCAAATAAATTGGCCGCTTTCTCAAATGATTGTCGCTCATGGTGGCAGACCCGGCGACCAAGGCATGGCTGGAGGCAGAGCTGCACCCGGTGTTCGGCTTCCCGGACCTCGTGCGCTTCAGCTGGCAGCCCGTCATCCGTGCTCTGGAGGAGCGCGGCCCCAAAGTCGTCTGGTGGGGTTTCCTTTCGCCGCCGACTGATTATGTTTTTCCCGGCATTTCGTGACACAGCTCCTGTAGCAGCCGCTCGGAGCACCGCAGTTTCTGCTTGGGGCAAATGGCCGCGCCAGGCCCCTTCCACGAGCTCTTGACGGTGCGGATATCTGACAGGGGGTGCGACGTGGACGAGAGCGCGCAGCAAATCACGGGCTTTGTCAGCAGCGGCGGCGACGGCGTGAAGGGGCCATCGAGCGGCACGGGCCGGCCTGCGTTCTTTCGGTCACGGAAGCTTGCGCGGCAGACTACTGCATTCTGATTGGCGGCGGCATGCTTTGCAGCGTGAATCGCAGCGTAGATTGACTGAAGGTTGCCAGGTCGTACGAAGTCTTTCCTGCATTGAGGGACGTCTAGTCTGGGGTTGCTATTGGACGGGCATGCAACTGGTTTGCAAAGCGATTTGAATGCTCAGCCTGCTCGGGCCATGATGTTGAATTCTACTGAGGATGAATACCTAGGTAGATGTCTGCATGTCGCGCTGGTGCCCAAGATATCTGTCGGCGTGTTTGGGCCAACCCTCGCACAGAGGAATGTGTGAGAGCTAGCTTCCAGCGATGGAAACTGACAATTCGCAATCAGTCTGCACCGCAGCTGTTACAGCCTGGCAGGCAAATAGCTAGGTGCCGTCGAGCAAGGCTTTTATAAAGGTGTGTAAACAAAGTGTGACATCGCCGCACACGGTTCAGCCATTATCGTCACTTCTTCGCGTAGCTAGTCCCCCGAAATCACAGAGCACCCCACCAAACCATCTTATGAACCCACATCCGCCCTAAACCTCTGACCCGAATCATTTGGACAGATTTCATCAGACGACGGACGAAGCACTGCCACCACGAGGAAGCCAACCAAGGTGGATTGTCTCCCCCACTGCGGCCGAGCTTGCCAAGAGGAGTTCAGCTGATCACTGCCGACAGCTCCTGCGGCTTTGGCTGCGGCAGGCTTGTGTACGGCATGTCCTGCACCGGCATGTGAGCGCAAGCCGATTTCGTGAACATGTGCTTAGCGCAATGCTTGGAAGCCTGCCATCCGATCTCGCGCTGGACCCCGCACATGAGTGCAACTACAGCATGACTGCAACAGCACTTGGGCCAAAGCCGACTCACCCGCATGATCTCCACCAGCGTCGACTTCTGGTGCTCCTTGCAGCACGCCCACAACTGCAGAAAGGAAGTGAAAAACTTTGACCAACTCCATCGTGTCCAGCGCAACAGTGTCCATGTCCAGCGAAACAGCTGCAGAAAAGACTTCAGCAGCAAACAGGAGACAGTCAGAACGCACCTGGTGGTTAAGTGACTGGTCCTTTTTGGGAAAGCAGCACTGAACTGTGAATGTCACGCCGGTTGCGTCCGCTGTGCGCACATTGTCACAGCCGCTGTGAGCGCAGGGCAGAGGAATCGGACGACCCTGCAGCACAGGAGGCTATGTGAAAATACAAACACACAAGCATGAAGGGTTGGCAAGCGGATGCTTGGCTCTCAACACAGCGATTTTGTTCCAGGTGTGTGATGCAGCACACCAACCGACTTCAGCCACGCTCTCACCATGGCGCCGTAGACGGGTGTAGAGCGAAGGATTGACTGCTCTTGGATGAAAAAGTAGTTTACTGCCGACCGACAGCGACGAGCTGCAGTGCAGGTGCAGTGCACCTCTCTGGAAACCTTGATTGGTGGTCGTGCAGGTAAAACTCGCGGGCACGAGTTCTGGGTGGGGGAGCCCCAAAAAGTGACGCGACAGCCGTGTGCTGAAGCGTTTGAAGCAAAGTACGGCCTGCCAGCAAGCGGCTGTGCAGGGGAAAGGGCCGATGGACTGCAGCATTCTTCGCTGTGTGCTGGGGATTTGAAAGCGTTCGCGCGACTGTACTGAGAGTCTCGACCGCCCGGAAGGTAACTGTGCCAGCTGGCGAACGCGACCAGCAGCGGAGCAGATCGCGAACATACTGCCATTCCACACTGCCTCGTCGAACATTCCAGAAAGTCCACAGGGCATCAGCCGCGCCCTGGTGTATTGCCTTCGACACCTTGATCTGTGCCACTTCAGCTCTGCGTCTTGCAGCGTTTTATCGGCACCAGCAGAAGTCATACAGGCTTCACACCGTTCGTATCAAAGCACTGGCGCACCACCTCGTTTGCTCAATCTGGCGCTGCAACCTTTCTGTCCAGCTGCAGTTGCGCCGCAGCAGTGGCAATCGGTGCTCATAGAGCAGGGGCAGCCTGTGCCTGGCACAAGTCTGTGCGAGACACGGCTTCTCATTAGCGTATCTCAAGCAGCTGAAAACACGGTGGCCCGCTGCACAATACAGCATGGCGGCCTTCAAGTCAGGCGGAGGCGTCCTGTGCATTGCGGCACTTCAACTGATCGTTGGACTCAGCCTGCTCGGCGTCTTTGAGGTGAGAAGCAGAGGCTATCAGACGACCTGCTGAAATGCATCTTCTTTTCGGATAGGCTGCAGGTCGTCAATTTCAAATAGCGTGCCCCTATGCCGCCTCCGTCTGACATGATGCATTACAAACAAGACCGGAGGAAGACAAGTTGTGAAGAGAAACTCTTGATTGCCGCAGGGCTTCAAGACACATTACTTCCGCGCGGTGTTTGGCCAATGGTCAGAAGCGGAGAAGAAAAATCACCAGCAGCTGCCCGCGTCCGCCAGGAGCCTCAATTTTCGCTCGCCGCTCGACAATCTGTTCTGGTTTGCGGCAAGTGTTTCTGACCCTCCAGCTCCTTATTGACCTGGAGCAAACACATGGTTCCGGACAGCTTTGAGTCCAGTGTGTCGCCCGGCAGGTCGCCAACAACATATCTTCAATCTTTGGGCTGGCGGGCGTGCTCGCCGCACAGCGGGTGAGCCTTGAACATTCGAAGCTGACATGCTTCTTACATTGCTGTGCCGTGGAATGTATGTACCTCCATAACGTCATGTGACTGAGGGCGCTGTCGGATTCCAGGAACTCGTCACCATCTTCTTCGGGTACAACGCCGTCCAGATCGTGCTGGCTTTCAGCATATTTGTTGGTGAGCCGCATGCATTACGAGTAATTCGTAGTTCCGATGTGTCAGGCAATACTTTCGTCTCGTTTTCATTGGGATCTCATCCTGGACTCCTTGCCGCACAGACACCGCCACCGATGTGGGCATCAGGTGAGCTTGGTGGCTCTACCTTTGTGATGTGTGCACTGTCTGTGTCGTTCTGTGGAATTGATCGATCACACACACATGACAATGTCGTGCAGGTTTGCGGGTGAGCCCGCAGGTTTGACAGGGTTTGAGCAGGCGGCTGCAGGCGCGCGCTGGACCACAATTGTTGGCTTCCCTGATTATTGGCTTTCCTTGCATCACGTTGTGTACCTATTGTGATTCTGATTACAACTTGCATGTTGAATGTGTGCAGTTCTGATCTTCGTCAACTTCGTCCTGGCAATTGCTGCTACAATCTTTGCAGTTCGAGCGGTGCGTCCCAAACCACACCGAGTATAGCAGTTCATCAAAGCTCACTGTGACTGCCTGGAGCAGGAAAACTCTGTTTTGAACTGTTCGCGAAATCAAGTTGTGCACTCTGGCATTTCTAACCAACTGCTCGCTTTGCCCGCAGGTCGACGAGCTGAAGGTCAGGTTTAATTCCAGGTCTTACTAAGTACATCGTTCTCTGGCTAGTCACCCGGTTTTTCTGGTCGATAACCCTTCTTTGTCTGTTTGATGACCATCTCTGTCTGTGTAGGTGAAGCAACGCGAAGAATATGGCCGTTTGGGAGTAATGAGCGACACGCTGGCGTATGAGCTTGACACCGTGACCTAATTCTGATTTAGTGGCACAAACCCATCACTGTATTTAGTTCCTCGTTTTCTTCTTGTCGCCGCCACAGAAGAAGCTGAGCATCGCCCCCAGCAGGTTGCAGCCCTCGGAGGCCATGTCGTTGTTCTGCATGGCGGCAACGTTGAAACCGTCAGGCTCGGCATCCATGCGCATGCTGCATTGCGCATCAAGGTTCAAGCAGCTCCTGAGATCTTTTACAACCGTCTCGTCCTGCAGTCAAACGCTGCAAAGGTCCAGATGATGAAAGGCACGAACAATGTATGTTGGTTTGACTGGGCGTCCAGATTTGCTGCAGCAAGTTTTCACCGAAACTCATTGCAAAGCGCATGACCGGGAATGCACTCACCTGGTTTTGCTGCGGCGGCTCGTGCTGCTGCTGAGACGGTGCTTGGTGCTGCTGCGGGTGGTGCTGCTGCTGCTGCCCAGCGCCGCCCCATGCCTGGCCGCCCGCCTGATGGTGCGGCTGCTGGTGCTGCGGCGCCGGGGCCTGGTGGCCGCCGTAGACGCCCTGCTGGGGAGCATACCCCTGCTGGGGTGCGGGCGTGTGAGTGGCGGCGCCACCGCCGCCGCCGCCGCCGCCCTTGCTGAGCAGCTCAGGGAACACCGTCCCGATCTTGTCGCCGTACTTGGAGCGGATGCGGTACGCCTTGACCTTGAGCTCGTAGTCGTCGAGCCACACGATGTTCTCCTCCTGGCCCCCCAGGAAGCACATGGTGTACCTGCAATCCATTTCCACAGAGTTTGACGTGAGACAGCAGCTTCATGTTGCTGAATGAAAGCAGGTTTCATGTTGCATAACGTCCAACTCAGATGAGTGCATACATGATTGCCAAGAGAGGAGAAGACATACAACTCCAGGTTGTGGCCTGCATTATACTCACAGCGCCATCTCGAACTCCGGGGTCGATCCCATGACAATCGAAGACACGGCCTTTGTCTCCCTCAGCCAGGCTGCATCCCAGCCAGAATGTCTGTGAGCGGTATCTTGGCGACAAAGGGGTCTCCATTCCTCACAGTGTCAGCAGCGTGCAGATTGCCATGCGAGCGCGGTGCCCCCTGAGCACGCTGACTGACTGATACTGCTCTCAGGTTGAAAGCACGGATGAAACCACTGAAACCTGCCGCAAGGCGCACCAAAGTGGGCGCTGATGACGCGGTCCTGGTCGGTGGCCTCGCCCCTGCCGCCACGGCTGCACTGGCAGGATCGCGCCGAGCCATCGGCTGTTTATGCTGGTCTGCCGGCAGTAGCAAAGGCGGGCTGCAGGCGTCACCGTGTCATTGGCGTATCACATCTGCAGTATGCACGTTAAGCGGATTCTCTGCCAACCTGTGCGGGTTGAGGTAGCCGCGGTACTCGAGGTTGCCGTTGCGCTCCTCCAGGTGGAACTGGATCCACGAGTGCAGGCCCTGCAAACGCCAAGACAGTTCCTCTTTTGTTCTTCATCTTCCATAAGACAACGTCAATGTGAGACAGGCCAGCGGCGCAAAGGCTGTGTGAAAGACCAGCGCACCTTGACCTGGCCGCCGTCGCTCTCGCCGAGGAACACGTGCTCAAAGCCGCTGGAGTCATTCTGCACCTCGCGGCGGTACAGGCTGAACCACATCTGCGCCATCGAAAATTAGATCTGGGGCGACTGAGCTCAGCTCCTGGCAGCATAACAGCTCAAAGCCATGCCGCAACTGACAGGAGGTCAATAGCACCCACAAGGGGTAGACACATGCCAGGCATGCCGCATGGTAGGGCGCTCAGCAAAATCGGCACCTGCGTCAGTGCGGCCTTGAACTGCTGCGGCGCCCCGCCCACGACCTGCTTGCCGGCCAGCCACTTGTGAGCGTACTGCATGCACGGCGTCGCCATGCAGGCGTCCAGGAAGTCAGACTGCTCCCGCAGCTCGTTGGGTCCAAACTGCTCCGTTGTGCCGGTCACGCTGCGGTGCCGTGCCGCACACATCACCGATTGCCGCTTGCGATGCAGCTGGTATCAGTGTGTGTTGCAGTGTGATCATTCTGGACCGCAAACTGCGCTTCTCTCAGGTTGAATGCCTGTGTGACGATGCATGTATGCCTGGCGGCTGGGGACCCGTGACACAGAAGACGCCTCACCGCTTGTAGTTGTCCAGCAGGCTCAGGAACAGGCGGAAGGTGGGCCGCTGGAAGATCTGCGGGTTGACGTGGTTGATCAGCGGCCCCAGAGGACGGCCCTGCCGCTCCGCCTGGCTTCTTGTGGCCTGTGCATGCGGCGCGCCCCACCGTCATTTGCACGAACCATCCAAGGGTGGATCATGCATTGGGCCGCAAGGCTCGGGAGATCATGGCGAGGTGAGTCAGTGCGTGCCTGGAGGTCCACGGTGTAGTCTTGACCGTACATCAGCCGGCTAGAGTCGAGCCGCGCCAGCTCCGCCACCGCCGAGGACAGATCATTGCCGACAGTCATTGCAACGGACCCTCAGCTACTCAGCTAGTTGATCGGGTTCGGCTGAGCTGCAGGATCGCTGATCCCTTGATCAGCTGGGCCGTCTCAGTGGATCAGGTGGGCTGTCCCGGCAAAGGACTGCGCTGTGATGTTGCGAGGATCCCGCCGAATTGCAGCACCACATGCAGCCTGCACCCTGTGCAAATCGGCTGGAAGTGAATCTGAAGCTCGTGGCGGCGTCGATGCACTGCAAATAAGTTCTGGCGCCGCTGCACCTCGCCGCACCGGATTGAATGCATGCATGCACGGCATTTCCCCTCCGAAAGCTTCAGTTCCCCGCGTGCAGGCGGTGCAGCACACAAAACAGCATGTATGGCAGGTGACATGACGTGATGGCGGATGCTGAGGACGAAAGTGACCGGGCCTCGGTCCGGCCGGAGTCGTCTGAAGCCGGCTCCATTGCAGATTCCGACGACGAGGACTTTGAAGTTCACAGCTCAGCCGCTGAGGCGTCGTCGGCCTCTTCAAGCGACAGCGATGAGCCACCTCTGGGCTCCGAGGACATGCAGGGTCTGCAGCTGGATTCAGGTGCGATATGCTGCGCCTGATAGCGGCAGCACCGTACTGCGGGAGGCGCATTTGAGCACAGAGTACCAATTGGTGAGCGCCTGAATCGCCATGGCCGCAGGAGACGAAGCAGCTGGCGGCCTCAGGCTCCCTGAAATGGAGGAGATCATTGACGATGCCGAGTGGCTGTCGTCCGACGAGGTGCGCCTGAAAGCATGGCCTTGCCGCCGACAGCATGCCGCCGCCAAAAGTGCACAGCGCATGCCTGATATGCCTTTGCCTTGACACTGACTGCCGTTGCCACAGGAGGCTCCGACCCAGGCGACCGAACAGACACAGGCCGGCGCGCCGCGGCACGCAGCAGATGCAGCGGAGAGCCAACCGCCACAGCCTGCTCCGGCAGAAGGGGCGATTCAGCCGCAGCATCAGCAGCCCGCCTTGCCGTTCAGCCTGCCAGGTATTGAGACAGCCCCGGGCTTAGCCAGCCTTGGCCGCAGGCCCCTTCACACCACACTCAGTGGCGAGTCAAAGCAGGTTGTGCACATACTCCAAATGCATTCTTGACGTTGTGCCAACGGATCTACATACAGAACGGCACCCTGCGCTGCTGTCCCACGCATGTCGAGGGCCAGTTGCATGTGCAGCGGCGGCAGCCACGGCCGCGGGCGGCGGCCAGGGGGCGGATGGCGAGGAGGCGGCTGACGCAGTGGCGCGGCGCACCCGCGCGCAGCAGAGCCTGATCGACTTCAGCCTGGAGGAGCTGGAACAGATGCTGGAGCTAGATGAGGAGGACGCGGCGGCCGCCGAGGACGCTGACTATGAAAGTTTCATCCAGGTAGGGCTGGGGCGTGGCCGCGCCAGTGCACATCCAGTGCAGTGCCAGGCCTTGCATTGCCGGGTCATTACCGTTCAGTTCTGGAAGCAGCATCAGCGCACGAGCCATTGCCTCAGAGACCTGTCGGGTGTTCGGCCACATCTGCGCTTGAGACAATCTCATGGCCCCGCATCGCAACCTCTTGCCTGATCGTCATGCTATGCTGAAATGCGCCTCATTTGCAGACGGTGCTGGCGGAGCCGCCAGAGCGGGGCGTGTTGCTGCCTCATGTCTGCTCATCGATATATGGACCCATTTGCACTGCAGTCAGTGCTGGCGAAGTCGCCCGAGCGCGATGCCGCGATGCTGCTGCCGGAGGAGGACGAGGAGGACGACGACTTTGAGCTGGACCTGGATGAGATGCTGGCCGCCGCCACGGAGGAGGAGGAGGCGCAGCAGGCACAGGTGTGTTGATAAGCCAAACTCAAATGCTGGTGCCTGGCAAGATGTGATGCTGGCTGCCGCAGTGGAAAGGAGCCACTGCGCATGAGGAGCGTGTCTCCTTGAAACTGCACATGTGTGGCGCCCACTTTGGTAGATGCTTGCCGCTGCGACGGGAGGAAGCGGCAGCGCAGCGGCTGCAGCTCCGTGGCGGCTGCCACTCCGTGGCGGCTGCCAGTTGCCATTTCCTTTTCTGGCGCCTGTCATTCGGTGTTGTTCCCAGAGAAAACCCGCACTTTCAATCGAAACATGTTTTGCACGCAGGCGCGGGTGCCGCAGACGCGGTTGCGCAGCCAGCTGGGCGACCCCGGCGCCATGGCGCAGGCGCCGCCGCCGGGCGGCCTGTTCACGCAGCAGCAGCTGGCGGCGCTGCACCAGCAGATGGCCCAGCACACGCAGCTCCTCGTGCAGGTGAGATACTTTGAGATCGTTAAGAACTAGAAGCATTGCAGATTGTCATCTGCTGCTGCAGGTGAACGACGCCCATGCCGATGTGCAGTCCTGTTCCTGCAGAGCGCGCCACAGCCTTGCGCCTGGTGGCTGAAACGTGTGGCATAGCGATGGCATCGCCTTGCGGTGCTGTCTCAAGTATGTTTTGGATTCGAAGGGCATCGGTCGCTTCAGAGGGTGCACTGGTTTCACAGGCGTATGCGAGGACTTCTGTCAGCTCTCCGCACCTGCATGCGGCGGCGGCGATGCGCGGTCTGCTGTGCGGCCTACTGCAGAAGCGGGACGAGCAGCTGGCCTGGCGGCAGGTGCTGTCCCCGGAGTGACGCCTTTGCTGCTTTGTGGGCATCAAGTGGCACTGCAGCCTGTGTGAGCAGGAATGCAGCTGGACTGTCACAGTATGCATACATCCACCTGCCACCGGCGCCCACAACAGGGGTCTGCTTGCTGCTACTGCAGGCAAGGGGACTGGCAGCCTACGAGCCCAGCAGCCTACTGCCGCCGCCGGGCAGCGGCGTCGGCGTGGCGCAGCCGCCGCAGGGCGGGGTACACTCCGTGATAGATGTGCCGCTGCTGCGATGCGTGCCCAGCTTCTTCGCGAACATGGACGCCGTCTTGCAGTACCCACAGGTGACAGCCTTGACAGTTGCATTTCGGTACTGATGCCCACCATATCCCGACCACAGAATGCAGGTGGTCGTAACAATAGTCGGCGGACAACTTGTCTTCGAAGTTCGTGATTGCCTCGTGTATTAATGGCGTGTAATAATAGAGAGTGTGCCTGTGTGCAGCCGCCGCCGGTGCCGCAGGCGCCGAAGGGGCACGGGCTGCCACCGCCGCCGCCGCCGCCCCCGCCGGCCGTGCGCGAGGTCCTGCACCGCTTTGCGGACCTGCTGGACTGGAACCTGGTACCCAAAACCCTGGTGAGCTGCTGCCCACACTGTCGAATCCCGCGACCTCGGCAGACATCCAGCCCTGCCCGTCACCCGAGCAACCATGTGATCTCGCCATCGGCCGGCGGCACCAGCCATTTCGTTTGTTCAAGTCCTAAGTGTCTTAGGCCCCGGCTCGGTACGACCTGCTGCACAACGATTATCTTCCAAGTAGCTTGCTGTTTACAATGTTCTCACAACCGGGGTGCACTGCACGGCGCAGGGGCTGTCGCACATGAAGGACGGCACCATCTGGGCGACGTGCGACGACGCGCTGCTGGCGGTGGGGCTGCTCAAGTGGGGCCAGAGCCCGGTTTTATATTCATTCATTTCACTTCAGATGTGGCAACGGTGCTTTCTGGCGTCATTACAGGGGCTGTCGCACATGAAGGACGGCACCATCTGGGCGACGTGTGACGATGCTGTGCTTGCGGTGGGGCTGCTCAAGTGGGGCCAGAGCCCGGGCCTCATCGCGGCGGACCTGCTGCCGGGCTTCACCGTGGAGCAGGTGGCGCAGCGCATCCTGGAGCGCACCCACCGCCAGCGCCCCGCAAACGTTGTCAAGGTCTTTCCTTCAACCACTAATGAAAGGGACTTTTTTAATGGTATTTTACCTTTCTCTTTCCTTGCCTTCCAGTACTGGAGCGCACCCACCGCCAGCGCGCCGCCAACGTCGTCAAGGTGCGGGACCTGTTGACCTACTATCGCTGCTGCTTGGCCCTCTGGCTGCGGAAGTGTGCACGCTTTGTATGCGACAGGCTGCTCCCACACGGCGTCTCGGGTTCGAGAGAAGTACAAGTGACACACGCCATGTCCTGCTCAGCCCCTGTGAGTGCGAGTTATGCACAGGAGGGTGATGCATCACTGCAGCTGTTGTGGCCGAGCTCTTCTTCAAATGCCTGGCCACTGCTGCAAGGCGCCTGCCGTTTCAAATGCACTGAACCTCGGGTACACAATGTGGCGCAGGACGCGGCGGACAGGATCCGGGGGCCGCTGCTGCAGCACGAGGTGCCGCTCATGTGCCGCGGCGTGCGCGAGTGCCCCACGGACAGGCAGGGCAACATCCTGTGGACCGTCATCAGCCGCGTGCTACTGCCGCACAGGTGGGCTGCTGCAGAGGTGTGTTGTCCGCGGGTTGGCATGTTCTGCACCGGGAACAAAAATATTGTCACGCATGGGCGATGTTTGCTTGAGTGGGGCAGCCCTGGTGCTGCAGCTGCCACGACTTGTGGCAGCAGTCATTCGGGCAGCGGGCTGCTGAGGTGCTAACCATTTCCTTGCAGGTCTGCGGTTCTCCTTGCCAAGCTGTGGAGCGACCTGTGCTCAGACTGTGGCGGCGCTCCTGCTGAGCCAGGTGTGGCTGCTTGCTGCACCCTGCATCCTGCAGTCGAACGCTGTGGGTGCAGTTGTCATGCACATTGGCTGTCTCGTTTGTACGGAGGGAAGCCTGCAGCTGATGTTGACCTGACTCGAGACTGCTGTCCCACAGTCGCGATGTTCTCCCGCGAGCTGCTGTCGCACAGCTGAAGCCACCCGTAGCTGCTGCGCCAACATTCCTGTCATGCTTCTGCAGGCTCCGCCATGTCGGAGGAGTTCGAGATCGCCGCGGCCCAGTGGCAGCAGGAGGCGGCGGCTGCAGGAAGCACCACGCCGCCCAAGAAGCGGCAGCGCAGGGCGCGCAAGGGCGGCGAGGCGGGCGTCGCCGCAGCGGGCCAGCCGGGCATTGACGCGGCCGCAGCACAGCAGGTGGAGCAGGCCCGCCAGCAGCAGGCAGTGACGCAGCAGCCGGCTCCCCCGGCTGCACAGGCTGGCGGTGGCAATGAGGCTCGCGATGGCGGCGGCGGGCAGGCAACATCCCCAGGAGGCCGCGCCAAGGGCAGGCCGCGCGGGCGGGCCGTCAGCAACAAGCGCGCGGCAGTGGCCAGGGCAGCCCTGCCGCCGCTGCAGCTGCCGCCGCCGTCAGGTCTACTAAGGCTGCCTCAGTCTGCACACGTGCCAGCTCAGCCGTTCCGGTGGCAATCCCTGGTTGCGCCAGCATCGTCAAATTCCCAGGGTGGTGCAGCTGCCACCACCAGCACAGCGGCGCGGCACCAGGCCGCATCGCTGCCTCAGCCAGCGTATCCAGGCCCTGCAGCGTCTGCGTCGAGACAGACGGCAGCAGCCGCAGCAGCGATGGCAGCGCGCCTTGCGCCTGACAGGAATCCTGAGGTGCAGTCCTCGGCGCCAGCGCCGGCGGCGCGGCCGTCAGCAATAGCGGCAGCGGCCCAGCCTCCTGCAGCAGCGCGGCCGCAGGCCGCTGCCCCCGCCCGGGCAGCAGAGGCCTCCGCTGCTGGCGTTCCGCCGGCGCAGCCTGGAGCGCAATCGGCCGCACGCCTACAGCCGCGGGCGCAGCTGCCCACCGGCGCGGCAGCGCCGCCGCCAGCCCGCAGGCCTGTGGTTGCCGTGGCGGCGCCCGCGGCGGTGCAGCCGGCGGTGGCAGCGGACCATTCGGATGCTGCATCGGAGTCCATGTCAGAGGGCGATGAGGAGTACCAGCCACCGAACTCAGCGCCGCCACAGGTAGTCAATTGTCAAGGGAATTTCCGACCTTCATTTTGGATGTGAGGAATGAGGCTGGATAGTATTCCCAGTTGCAGGAGTCACATTGGCAAGTCTGTCACAGCATGATACAGTTGGGCAAGGCAATCACCGGCGTCTGTGTGTTTACGGCAGGCGAGCGCGCAGCCGATGCCTTTAAATACGCCGGACCCGGCAGCACAAGCGGCGGCGCAGGCAGCGCTCGTGCGGGCCGCCGCCTCCTCGCAGCATCGGCAGCCATCCTGGATGACGGCTCAGCCGCCCGCCGGCGGTGGCGCAGGCTCCGCGCCGCTGCGACAGGTGCTGGCGGCGGCTGCGGTGCCGCGGCACTCGCCGCGGCAGCAGCTGGGCGCGACCGCGGCAGCAGCAGCAGCAGTAGCGCTACGGCCTGGGTCACACCTGCAGCTGCATAACCTTGCACAGCCGCCGCAGGCGCTGGGCGCGTGGGGCCAGCTGCTCCAGAGCCCTGTCGCAAGCCCAGGCAGGGGCGGCAATGGCGGCGGCCATGGGGCCGCCCCCAGCACCGTCGCTGCCCGGCATATGGACTTCAGCTCGCAGGCGGTGAACGGCGTCAGCGCGGCGCGTGGGCTGGTGCGGCCAGTCGCGGCGGCTCCCACTTCATGCAGCCTGCCCATGTCGGCATTCCAGGCGCCTGCCGGTCAGCAGGGAGGCGCACAGGCAGCGGCGGCAACGGAGTGGCCGACAGCCGCGACGGCGACGCCCTCGACCGCCGCGCTGGACCTGCTGCGGCTGCAGAGCGCCAACGGCGCTGGCGCCGTCCAGACGGCCAGTGGCGGCCGGCGGCAGCCGGCAGCCCGTCCCGCAGCGCCGG